>Ga0164297_10000089_pt1 | contig 109560 bp, 105 predicted proteins | sample GEODES058metaG_FD_113539 | JGI IMG/M metagenome (GOLD analysis project Ga0164297, IMG submission 113539) | Dystrophic lake water microbial communities from Trout Bog Lake, Wisconsin, USA - GEODES058 metaG | ecosystem: Environmental > Aquatic > Freshwater > Lake | place: USA: Trout Bog Lake...
GTTTGGTGGAGTTATTTACAGCGTATTCAAGCAGCAACCGGACGGCTCTTGGAAAGCAGAGGTACAACGGTGGCAATCTGCTCACAACACCTGAGGGTCTCCCTTTGTAATCGTTAGAACTTGATATAGGTGCTAAATGCTTGGATTGATAACCGCAAATAAGCCTTAACCGAAGGAGTCCCTCAAGAGTGGCTCCTTTTTTTTGCTTCAAGGGTTGAAGAGGATTCCTTTTCAGAGCGGTGAGGGAATGGTAGACTAAATCCCAAGTATTTCACTCGGGAATACTGCTCTAGTTTTTACCTACAGCCTTCTTGAATCAGAACTTTAAGGATATTTCATGGCTCACGAATTACCTCCATTACCGTATGCAAAGAATGCGCTTGAACCCTATATTTCGGCTGAAACCCTCGATTTTCATCACGGTAAGCATCACCAGACATACGTCACGAATCTGAATAACCTTATCCCAGGCACTGAGTTTGAGAAAGCATCGCTGGAAGACATCATCTTGAAGTCATCAGGGGGTATTTTTAATAATGCGGCTCAGATCTGGAATCATACTTTTTACTGGAATTCGCTCAAACCAAATGGTGGTGGAGCGCCCACTGGCGCTCTCGCAGATGCCATTAATAAGACCTTCGGCTCATTTGACAAGTTTAAAGAAGAGTTCACCAAAACAGCCGTTACAACCTTCGGGTCTGGCTGGGCTTGGTTAGTGAAGCATGCTGATGGTTCGCTTGGTCTTGTTAGCACTAGTAACGCAGGCTGCCCACTCACCCAAGGCCTAAAGCCTTTGTTAACGTGTGATGTGTGGGAACATGCCTATTACATTGACTTTAGGAACGCTCGTCCTAAGTACGTGGAAGAGTTCTGGAATCTCGTTAACTGGGATTTTGTGGCAAAAAACTTTGAAGCTTAATGCTTGCTTTTTGACCATATACTGATTATCCGTAAAGACCTAACCGCGGCCTAATCATGCCCGGTTAGGTCTCATAAAGAATGAGTTCTAGATATCAAAGCCAGAGTTAGTGTCTCCGTCATCACTACCGTAAACATCATCCAATCCTGTAAATGTGGATTGAGCGTCACTTACATCGGGTGCCTGGTCTGATCCATAGTATTCATTGATCGTGACATTTTCTGGACGGAGGTTGTCTTGATACGCTGTATCATTGAATCCATAGCCTGATCCGCCCATTCCATGATGCCCACTCATTAAACCCTCCAGTCCTTGGAAAAGCAACGCACCTCCTGCCACGCCCGCCGCTGTAGTTAAGGCTGAACCTAGGAATCCACTAAAAGGGCTGCCTGCCGGGTTCACTAATCCTTGACCGCTCATGCCTGGGTAAGTGGGTGTTGACATCATTGGGTTCATGCCGGGTCTTGTGTTCCCCCAGGGGTCTGATGACAAAAATGAGCTCTTCGAACCGGCCTGCTTAAGTTGACGATTCAGATCCGCTAATTGAGTTCTAGCCTGCAACAGCGCCTGATCCTGAAGTAGGGTTTTCTGTGCTAATAAATACAAGCTGTCTGGCTGATGATTGGCAGCGGATTTGATGAGGGCATCTGCTTCAGGGTCTTTCGACACCTGTTTGATTTGCTTTAACTGTTCTAGTAGTTCGGAGAGTAAATGCTGTTCTTCAGAGGTCATGCTTTATTCCGTTGTTAAGGGGTAGGTCCAGTTGCGACAATCGAGTAATGCAGACCAAAATATATATTTAGGCGGTCTTTACTCACATCTAACTAGACGCTGGATTAGATCGTATGATTTCGAGATCGTTCCCTGTTAGGGTTAAAGTGATGTTCTTTGCCAATCAATATGGCGAATCCGATCTGAGGATAAGGTTTTGATAGACGATGACTGTTTGTCCAATGATAAGACGGCTCATGAATTATTGCTGATGATCCGCGATGGGGCGGCCGTTGTTAACGAGTACGGCATACTCATGGGCTGCAATGAACCTTTTTTGCGGCTCACGGGATTCTCTTATCCATCTATTGCGCATAAATCCATAACGAATGTACTGCCTGACCTAGAGGTCATGCCAGGCCGGTTACACTTAAGAGGAACTGATCTTGAGTATGGGCAACACTATCTCAGTTCATGTGTGAATGCATCAAGGCAAAGGCGTCTGGTTGGACTAACGCCCATCCAGTCCAGAAACACGTCTAATCAGCTTATTTTGCTCATACATGATGAGCCTTCCTATGCGGAGACCAGCGAAAGAAACTGGATCCTCGCTAAAGCCATCGAAAAAACACCGGCTGGCATTCTGGTGATCGACAGTCTTGGCGTTGTTGAATATGCCAATCCGAGCGTAACACGTCTGACTGGCTATGATAGTGAACGGATAATGGGGCGACCCTTTAGAGCCATTACCGATATTTTCCAGACGCTAGAGGTCGAGCAATCATTCTGGCACGCTTATGATCATCAAGAATCCTGGGTAGGCGAATTTCAGGAGATGACCAAAGATTCAATACCTTACGTAGCGGCTGTTTCGCTTACACCGATCAAAGATGACGCTGACGTTACGACTCATTATCTGCTCCGTTTGATTGAGATTACTCAGCAAAAGAATGATCAGATGGCCTTGATTGAGAGTCAAACACGATTTCAGCAAATGGCTCGGATGGTAGGTGAGTGGTTATGGGAGCAGAACCAGGAAGGCATTTACACCTACAGTAGTGAGGCCGTTGAGGATGTTTTGGGTTTTCGTCCTGAAGAGATGATCGGTCAGCCCTATCGCTCGTTCTTAACGATGGAGGATCAGCGTGATCCTCGTCATTCACTCGCCATGGCGACGAAATCAAACCTTGCTTTTAGGAAGCAGTTAAATCATTACCGGCATAAAGACGGTCATGAAGTGTTTACCGAATCAACCGGTCATCCTTTAGTCGATCAATCAGGTCGGATTATAGGTTGGCGTGGTATTGAGCAGGATGTAACCGAACGCAAACGTGTTGAAGATGCCCTCAAGCTAAGAGAGCGCGCAATTGAGGCTGTCAGCGTTGGGATTGCTATTGCCGATGCACGTGCACCAGATTTCAGGATCACCTATGTCAATCCTGCTTTGTGTGATCTGACGGCCTACCCTAAAGAAGAACTGCTCAGTTCTTCTTTTTTTATACTTCATCAGGGCGGTATTGAACCTGCTGTTCGACAACACGTGCTGTATAACCTCAAACACGGACTGGATTCGACTATTATCATGCCGTGCGCTCGTAAAAATAGAGAATCCTTCTGGTCTGAAATGACGATTTCACCCGTGTTGGATGGTAGTCGTGTCGTCACCCATTATATTGCGGTGGTTACCGATATAACCGATCGGATCACCTCTGAAAAGGCCCGGCAGGAGTTGGTAGTTGCAAGGAACATCCAAATGTCTTTGCTTCCTAGTGGTCCCATAAGAGTACAGAATGTATTGGTCGCAGGAATGTGTGAGCCAGCGGCTTTGGTTGGGGGAGATTATTATGACGTGCTGACGCACGGAGACTATGTCGATTTCGTTATTGCCGATGTGTCTGGTCATAGTGTCGGGGCCGCTCTGATCATGACTGAAATGAGGAGCAGTCTTCGTGCTGAACTGAGGCGTCAAGGTGAGGCTCCGCCGAGTACTGCCGAAATGTTATCGATCCTAAATGAATCTCTTCTCGATGATTTGTTAAAGTCGGAACGTTTCATTACGATGTTTTATCTACGTCTGAACACCCTTACAAAAGCGTTGTCTTATGCGAACGCGGGCCATAACCCGCCACTACTCCTAAAACGTTCCTCTTCTGAGTGCCTGAGGCTGGATTCTGATGGCCTGATTTTAGGTGTAGAACGAAACGTAGTGTTCAACGAAGAGCAGTTAATGCTCCAGTCGGGAGATTTGCTTTTGCTCTATACCGATGGGGTCACAGAGTGCCGAAATGAGCAGGGCGACTTCTTTGATGTGGATCGTCTTTGCGTTCAGTTTATTGAATTAAGAGACCACCCGCCTGAAGCGATGGTAGAAAAGTTATCGGAAATCTTGCGTCAATTCCATGGGGTAGCCGCCTATGAGGATGACGTCACGATGCTTGCGGTTCGTGTTGATGGAGATGGACAGATCTAGATTGTGATCGATCTTTCCAAATACCAAGAATTTATCGTCTATCTCTAAACTTGATTCCTAAGGAATTAAGCTTTCGATAGAGATGCGTTCGTTCTAGACCAATGGCCGAAGAGAGTCTTGCAACACTTCCAGAGAACTTTTCAAGGTGGTATTCAAGGTATGCCTTCTCAAAGCGTTCTCTTGCCTCTTTAAGCGGCATATCGAAAAAGTCGGGGTGATTGATTGCTCCTGATCGGCCTTGTAAATCTATGACCGGTTCACCTAAAGCAGATTTAACTTCATCTAACTCTATTTCTTCACCGTTACCGAGTATGAGTAGTCGCTGGACAAGATTTTTAAGTTCTCGAATATTCCCGTGCCAAGGGTAATTCCGAAGGAAGTTCTGTACCGAAACAGGAAATTTACGGAAGGGCAGTTTCTCTCTACTTACAAAGTAATCGACGTAAAACCTCAAAAGATCGGGTACATCCTCGTTGTGTTCGGATAGTGAAGGCACTTTGAGTGCAACAACATTGAGTAGATAGTAAAGCTCCGAACGGAATCGTCCAGCTCTGACCTCTTCTTCAAGTGATTTACATGTAGAAGCAATCACGCGAACATCAAACTGCAGTAGTTCAGTGCCACCGATTCGCGTGAATGAATTCGTTTCAAGTGCACTCATTAAACGTACCTGAGTCTCGTCGTCCATATGGGCGATTTCTTCAAGAAAGAGTGTCCCTCCATGCGCTTGCTCGAGCAGGCCTGATTGAACCGTATCGCCATCAATACGACCGAAAAACTCAACGGCTGAGTTACTGCTGGCGATGGTTCCAACACCAACATCCACAAATGGGCCGTCCTTCCTAGGGCTATTGGCATGTAGATATCGTGCGAGGGTTTCTTTACCTGCACCGGGTTCGCCAATGAATAGAACACGTGCATCATGCTGTGCTAGGCGCTTCACCTGTTCACGAAGTCGTTCAATGATCGCGCTGCGGCCAATCGGTTCAACCGGCGCTTCTATGCGACGCCTGAGTCCCTTGTTTTCGCGTTTAAGTCGTGCGGTTTCTAGCGCTCTCTCTACCGTAACCAGTAGTTTAGCCATGGACAGAGGTTTTTCGAGGAAATCGTAAGCACCGAGTCGCGTGGCTTCTATCGCGGTTTCAACCGTGGCGTGACCTGACATCATGATTACGGGACACAACTGATCGTCATTCAGCCAATCTTTAAGCAAAGTAATGCCGTCTTCGTCCGGCATCCAGATGTCGAGCAGAATGAGTTCAGGTCGTTGTTCAAGCCGAACACGCCTTGCTACTTCGGCATTTTCAGCGACTTGGACGTCATAGTTTTCATCTTCAAGAATATCCTTAAGGAGTTGTCGGATATCTGGCTCATCATCGACGACCAATATGTTGATCTTATTCATGCGTCACGAACTGCTATTTGAGTTAAATATTCACAGGAAGTTGTATGACAAAACGTGCGCCATCGCTATACGCTCTATCGAGGGTAATAGTCCCACCATGCTCTTCAATGATTCTCTTTACGATAGCCAACCCCAAACCAGTTCCTTTAGCCTTATGGGTTACATAAGGTTCGAAGATCTGCCCGGCATGATCAGGAGGTATCCCAGGACCATTATCGCTCAAAATCAGCATGATAGTGGGTTGTAATTGATGATTGAGCCACTTAGTGCTGATGTCCATTTGACCCTGCTTGTTGTCACCGATGGCCTCCTGAGCATTTTTAATTAGATTATGGAGTATCTGGCGCAGTTTGATAGGGTCAGCCATGATGATAGGAAGATCGGCTGCGAGGTCCAAAATCAATGATATACCCGCTTTGGGTGGGTAGAGCGCGACGACCTCTTCAATGAGTTGATTGAGATCGACTTCTTTGAGTTGAGTCTGAGTTGGTTTTGAATATTCAGCAAACGCGTTGACCATGCTTTTCATGGCTTCTACTTGTTGAACAATGGTTCGAGTCGATTTTTCGAGAACTTCTAGTTCTGCTTCGTCCAAGGTTTTCGAGAGTTTATAGCGTAGTCTCTCAGCTGATAACTGAATCGGCGTCAGCGGATTCTTGATTTCATGTGCTAGACGTCTTGCTACTTCACTCCAAGCCGACGTTCTTTGGGCCTGTATCAGCGCAGTGACGTCGTCAATAACCAGGACAGCGCCTTGACGATATCCATCCGAGCTTAAGAGGGGCGTACCTCGACAGAAGAGTTCTTGTCGGCCGCTAGGACCTGCAAAGGTGATTTCTTCCTGCCAGGAGTCATCGGAATTCTGAATGTGGCTCTCTAGAAACTCCATGAGATCAACCAAGTGAGGATAGGCGCCTGTGAGGACGGCCAGTGGCCAGTTCAGGTACTGACTGAAATCTGCGTGCAGAATATCGTTGGCCGCTCGGTTGGCCGTGAGGAGCTTGCTGTCGCGGTCAAAGCTGAGGACGCCTGATGAAAGATTACCCAATACTGTTTCGAGGTAGGCATGTTGTTGCTCAGCTTCTAGACGCAGGTGCTGTGCCTCGTCACGTGCCTGAGCGACTTTCTGTGTCATGGTGTTGAAAGATTCTACTAAAAATCCGAGTTCACCTTTATCGTTCACAGGTAATCGTTGCTCATAATCGCCTTCAGCCAGTGCCTTGGTGCCGATCGCAAGTAATCTGACCGGTTCGACGATTCTTCGGATGCTAAGAAAGGCAGCCCACACGGCCGCAAGAAGACTCAACAGTAGTACCAGTGACAGGGTTAGGCTAAATGTTATTTTTAGAGAATCTCTTAGGTAAGCCAATTCCTTGTAATGGAGGTAGGCTGCTTCCACGGTGCCTGCGAGTTGCGCCATGCGGGTTGGTACTTGGTAAACAGCTTGCAGAAAAAGTCCTTCTTCTCCCTGTAGGGAGACAACGACACGGATCTGCATGCCTTCAGTTTTTCGATTCTCAAGGCCTACGTAGGGTTTGCCTTGACGTACCTGAACCATAATCCCAATGTCTGGAAGCTCAGGGATAATGGATCCAGTTTGACTGCCACTGAACCCGATGATCTGTCCTTGTCGCGAAAAAACAGTCAAGTCACCATCTTCAGCGGGTTCTTTGATTTCGTTTAGACGGATTGCCAGCAAGGACATGGGTGAAGAGGACATGTCGTCTGCCATCACTTCAGTCTGTTTTAGCAGAGTCCTCATGCGCTCATCCAGAGCCGTCTGACCTAACTTAAGCGCATCATCAAGTGCGTGATCGATCCTTACATCGAACCAACTGTCGATGCTTTGCTCCAGGAACTGCATGGAGTAATAGAAGACGACGGAGGCAGGGGCAAGACTCAGTAGGCTGAACAGGAAAATCATCCGCGCGGTGAGGTTAGATCCCGCCGCCTTCTTTTTTAACTGCCGATAGAGCCAATAACCATTGGCGCAAACCAATCCAAATAAGAGAGCGGATGCCAGTGCATTGATCAGTACAAGTCCTGAATAAATCTCTCCAAGACGCGATGCATCTTGGGTGGCACTGCTCATGAGATGCAGAGAGCCAAGTATCGCCAAAAAGAGGGCGATGATGGAGAGCGTTAATGGAGGTTTTAAAGATCGAGTGGCCATGAGTAGACTGGGCTATGAATATGCCAACGTGGCGATAGATAGGCCTGTGCCCTGAGGGGCAACGGCAGGGACTCAATATCTAGATGAACACTGAGAGACCCTTCGTAATGTTCTTCGGGTTTGAAGTTGTTCATGCTGGCAATTTCCCAGCCTCTGAGCCGGCTCAGCGTATCTAAAAGGGCCGTTAGACCCGTAAAGTTTTGTGTTGCGCCGCTCTTTACTTCAACGATCTGGAATGATTGCGCTAATGGGTGGTAGCGAATTTGGATTTTTCGTTCTTCATTGATGACAATGTCGTCGAACCAAAAGTGACGGAGTCGCCGAATTACGAGTTTTACCGCGAGGGTCAATGGAACGCCGCGTTCTAAAGCATCAATGGCCGGCGGGTTGAAGCGATAATCGATGTCAGCGCCTAGGTAGTAGGTGTTACCAATCGATACCATGCCCGCCTTTGTTACTGTAATGCCATAATCCGAGGCCATAGTGGTTTTGGTGAATCCCACCAGGCAGGCGATGACTAGTAAACAGGCGCGCATGCTCAGTCTTTCTCTAGGCAAGCATAGTAAAAGCCGTCCATGTCATCGTTATTCGGCAAGATCTGACGGCCATGTGGCATCTTGATCCCCCAGTTGGCTTCGATCGGTATCTCCTTCGCATCGTTACGAATGGTTAAAAATCGACCAACTAAATCACAGTTCTCGCGATGAAAGATCGAGCAGGTGGCATAGACCAAGCGACCACCCGGAGCCAACATAGACCAAGCCTTGTTGAGTATGCTGAACTGAACTTCCGATAAAGGCTGTATATCACCCGGCTGGCGAAGCAATTTGATATCGGGATGTCTACGGATGACCCCGGTGGCAGAGCAGGGAGCATCCACCAGAATTCGGTTGAAGCTTGCCTGATCCCACCAGGATTCTGGATCGATCGCATCACCCACGATGAGCTTCGCTGCAACCCCGATACGCGATAGATTTTCAGAAATCCGCTCCAAGCGATCAGCTGAGATATCGACCGCCACCAGTTCGGCCATTTCTGGATAACGTTCTAAGAGGTGAGCGGTCTTGCCACCCGGTGCCGCACAAAGATCCAGTACTCGATCACCCGGTTGAACATCCATCAATTGAGCGGCTATTTGTGCGGAAGTATCTTGAATCGATACAAATCCTTCGGAGAAAAAAGGTAAGGTTTCAACGGGGACGGGATGCTGGAGTGTGATTGCGGTGTCTGTATATGTCGAGGCGTTGGCTTCTATACCTTCTATTTTGAGTGTCTCTAAGTAAGTGTCACGTTGGGTCTTACTCGTGTTGACTCTGAGGACCAGCGGAGGCAATTCATTGTTGGCCTCCAGAATAGTATTGAGTTGATCAGGCCAGTCTTTCTTGATGGCTTTGACTAGCCAGATAGGGTGCGCTGTTCGAATACCCATATCACTATTGGCTTTCTCTTCAAGCTCGGCTTGCTGGCGTTGAAATGTTCTAAGGATGCCATTTAAGAGCGGTTTTGCCCAAGTTTTAGCACCTGATGCCGAAACGGTCTCACTTACAGCGGCATGAGGCTTTACCCGCATGTACATAAGTTGATAAAGGCCAATCAGCGCAAGGGCTTTGATCTCAGGATCTTTGATGGGTTTACGCGTAAGTAAAGAAAGTATTTTATCCAGTCGAACGTACCATCTTATGACTCCGAAGCTGAGTGCTTGTACAAACGATCTGTCATTTTGTTGTGGCAAAGTTGGGAGAATGCTTTCAAGGAGCAAAGACAAGCTTTTACCTTCGTCTACGACCTGACACAGTATATCGGCAGCGATGCCACGAGTATTCAATGGTTAAATCCGAGTTGGTTGGCTTTTGAGCCATAAGCATTAATGAAGTCACGCCCACTGATTCGTTTTCCTCCAGGTAGCTGAACTTCGTGCAGACGAAGAACGCCTTGTCCAGTGAAGACATCCAATTGACCCGAGCTAGAGTCTATTTGCCCAAGAGGACCTTTCGCTGTGGGTGAACCTTCTAGGGGCTCCGATCTCCAAATTCTGAGTTTTTCTTGATTAAAATAGGTTTCTGCAACAGGCCATGGGTTGAAGGCTCTGACTTTTCGGTCAATGGATTCAGCCGTATCGGTCCAATCGATAAGCGCTTCTTGTTTGTCCAGTTTACACGCGTAAGTCACCAAAGATTCATCTTGAAGTTTCGCATCAACCGTGCCTGATTGGAGGCTCGATAGGGTCTCCATCAGAGCTTCAGCACCTAGAGTTGACAATCGATCATGTAATGATTCAGACGTATCCGTTGGGCAGATGCGCGTTCTTTTCTTATGAAGCATCGGGCCTGCGTCTAGTTTAGGTTCGATAAACATGATCGTAACCCCGGATTCTTCATCACCATAAAAAATCGAACGTTGAATGGGCGCAGCACCTCGCCACCGCGGTAGCAAAGAGGCATGTATGTTGACACAGCCAAGAGGAGGGCAGTCAATCACGCATTTGGGAAGGATCAGACCATAAGCCACAACAACCATGAGGTCTGGTTTAAGCGTTAAAAGTGTTTGTTGATCCTCGAACGTTTTGAGGCTTTCCGGCTGGTAAACCGGGATGCCATGAGCTTGGGCAAGAGTTTTGACAGGACTCGGCATGAGTTTCCTTCCCCGGCCTGAAGGTCGATCAGGTTGTGTGTAGACAGCACAGATCTCTTGTCCCGCGGCAATCAAAGCCTCAAGCGGAGGAACTGCAAATTGTGGAGTTCCCGCGAACAGTATCCTCATGCCACCCCACGTGATTTGGTTTTATTAGCGGATTCAACCCGATGTTTTTGTTCTTTTTTGACCTTTTTTCGTGCAAGCTGACGTTTAAGCGGAGAGAGATAGTCGACAAACAACTTGCCATCCAGATGATCCAACTCATGTTGAATGCAGACAGCTAAAAGTCCACTCACCTGCTTTTCAAACGGTTGACCGTCGAGATCGAGGGCTTTGAACACAATGGATTCTGCGCGATGCACCTTTTCGAATACCCCGGGGACCGAAAGACAACCTTCCTCAGACTCCTCCGTACCCAATTTCGATATGATTTCAGGATTAATTAGGCAAATGGGGTCATTTTTTTCGTCAGAGATATCTAAAACAACCATTCTCTTCCGAATGTTTACCTGTGTGGCCGCTAGCCCAATCCCTGGTGCTTCATACATGGTTTCTAGCATGTCAGCCGCAATACGTCGAATGGTGTCATCCACTTCAGTAATGGGAAGTGCCTTTTTCCTAAGGCGTTCGTCTGGGAATTCTAGAATAGTCAGGATGGCCATGATGAGAGAGTAAATAGGTGATCGCCGTTAGGTATTAAGTAGATTTTATCGAATTCATGGATAAATTGTATTCAATCTGGTTTTTAGTCTGGTATCTGTCGGTTTTTAAAGTGGCATACCCCAAGACTTTAGAGTGAGGATCTGTCATGCAGGGCGTGGACCTATTGCGTTCATAACAGAGGCTAACCCTTAAAAGTCAATGGTTTTGGTTAAATCTGTTGCGTCGCAACCAGTCTCTGTGGATACTCTATAAGCAGGTGTCGCGGGTGGTCGGACATATGACCATCTTTTTGGAGGATCTTTCGTCTCATTTTTGAGGCAAGGAGCTTTCCATTTGATACAAGATTTGTGCCGAATGTGAACAACGGCTCAACCTATAGACATTCCAGAGCACTCAATGAAAGAAAACGTTTTTGACGTTCTGATCTATCTGTTTGAAAACTACATGGATGGCGAGGTGGAGCTAAGTCCAGACTCGGATATGTTGAAAATAGAGCTGCTTGAAGCTGGATTCCCCCAAGGTGAAATCATTAAAGCGCTCGAATGGCTTGATTCATTAGCCGACCGAAGAGCTATTGAGCCTGTTTCCACACCTTCATTTCGAATTTTCTCTTCAGAAGAGCGGCAAAAACTCGACCAGGACTGTATTGGTTTTCTGATGTCGTTGGAACACAGTGGAATCTTGAGCCCTGAGAGTCGTGAGTTAGTACTTGATAGAGCCATGGCCATTCATGATCAGAGTCTTACGCTCGAGAATCTAAGATGGGTGATCTTGATGGTGTTGTTCAGCCAGCCTGAAGAAGAAACAGCTTTCGCTCGAATGGAAAGCCTTGTATACGATCATCCGTCCGAACATTTTCACTGAGCGTTACATTTTTAAACTGTCCTTCCGGATCATAATCATAAGAACAAAGATCGATGAGTCATAATCTCGTCATAGTTGAATCCCCCGCAAAGGCCAAAACCATAGAGAAGTACTTGGGAAGTGATTTTCAGGTCTTGGCTTCATATGGCCATGTGCGTGATTTGGTACCCAAAGAAGGCGCCGTCGATCCAAACAATGATTTCGCCATGAAATACGAGATCATCGAAAGGAATGATAAGCACATTCAAAATATTATTAAAGCCGCCAAAAAGGCGGACACGCTCTATCTCGCGACTGATCCGGATCGTGAGGGCGAAGCTATTTCCTGGCACATTTTTGAGATTCTTAAAGAAAAGAAATTAACGGATAAGCGGCCTGTTCATCGTGTGGTTTTCCACGAGATTACCAAGCGTGCGGTTACGGAAGCCATTGCTAAACCCAAAGCGCTTTCCAATGACTTAATCAATGCACAGCAGGCTCGAAGGGCTCTAGACTATCTGGTTGGATTTAAACTTTCTCCTTTGCTTTGGAAAAAGATTCGACGCGGACTTTCAGCGGGAAGAGTCCAGAGTCCTGCGCTGCGTATGATCGTTGAGCGTGAACTCGAGATCGAAAAGTTTGTTACGCGAGAATACTGGACTGTCCTTTCTGAGGCGAAAACCGGCGGTCAAAACTTTCAGGCAAAGTTGACTCATCTCTCTGGCGAAAAGCTGGAACAATTCAGCCTCACCACGGAAACTCAAGCCTTCGACGCCAAGTCCAAACTGGTGGAGGCCGCTAAAGGTAAGCTACGCGTTAAGAAAGTTGAAGAAAAGGAGAGAAAACGTAATCCAGCAGCGCCTTTCACGACTTCAACCTTACAACAAGAAGCGGCTAGAAAGCTCGGGTTCACAACACGCAGAACCATGACGGTCGCACAGCAGCTTTATGAAGGTATAGAGCTCGGTGGTGAAAGCGTAGGTTTAATCTCATACATGCGTACCGACTCAGTGTCGCTCGCTAATGAAGCGGTGACTGAGCTGAGAGAACTCATAGCCAGTCGTTTTGGTGAAGCCAATGTCCCAGCCAAACCGCCCCAATACAAAACTAAAAGCAAAAATGCTCAGGAAGCCCATGAAGCAGTCCGTCCTACTTCAGCTTTCCGTGTACCAGAACAAGTAAAGGCCTTCTTGACGCCTGATCAGTTTAAGTTGTACTCCCTGATCTGGAAAAGAGCCGTAGCATCCCAGATGGTTCATGCAACGATCAATACCATGACGATTGATTTAGCCTGCTTTGAAGATGAAACAGTGGGTACCTTTAGATCAACTGGGTCTACGGTGGTTAATCCAGGTTTCATGAGTGTTTATCTCGAAGGCAAGGACGACGCGGGTTCTGATGACGATGAAGATAGCTTGCTGCCTGTCATGAGGGAAGGTCAAGAAGTCAGTCTGGTCGATATTATCCCTGGGCAGCATTTCACTGAGCCTCCCCCTCGCTTTACTGAAGCCAGTCTCGTTAAAGCGCTCGAAGAATATGGTATCGGTCGACCTTCCACGTACGCCTCGATTATCTCCACGCTCCTACAGAGGGCTTACGTTGAACTTGAAACCAAGCGGTTTAAGCCAACCGATGTGGGTAGGATTGTTAATAAATTCTTAACAGATCACTTCACCCAATACGTTGACTATAATTTTACGGCGCATCTAGAAGATGATCTTGATGCAGTTTCTCGTGGCGAAAAGAACTGGATCCCATTAATGAGGGATTTCTGGGGCCCATTTATCGAACTGATTGGCGAAAAAGATGAAGGGCTCAAACGATCGGATGTAACCCATGAAGAAATGGATGAGAACTGTCCTGACTGTGGCAGTAAGCTTTCCATTCGTTTAGGTCGGAATGGCCGATTCGTGGGCTGTACCAATTATCCGGAATGTAAGTACACGCGTAATCTAAATGATGATGGTCCTGTGGCCCCTCCTGAGGTGGTTGAGGGTAGACAGTGTCCGAAGTGTGACGCAGACTTGGTCATCAAATCCGGGCGATACGGCAAATTTATTGGGTGTTCGTCGTATCCGACATGTAAACATATTGAGCCTCTCGAAAAGCCCCAGGATACGGGGGTCGAATGCCCAGAATGTAAGAAAGGCAACCTGATCAAACGTAAGTCCAGGTTTGGAAAGTTGTTTTATTCTTGTTCTACCTATCCGAAGTGCAGTTACGCTGTTTGGAATCCTCCTCTTCTGGAGCCTTGTCCCCATTGCGCCTGGCCTCTCCTCACTATCAAGGTGACCAAGAGAAGAGGTGCTGAGAAGGCCTGCCCTCAGAAAGAGTGCGGGTATCTATCTCCTTACGAGGGGCCTTTACCTGAAGACCCATGAGTGTACCTTGACAGGCCAAGGCCGCAACCCTAGCATTGAATATTGTTTTACCTAGCCGAACCTATTGGTTCGTATTACACCCCTTACTAAAAAAGCGACATATTTCCCATGACATTTTTGACGGCCAAACCGAAAGTTGATTTCGCCAGTATTCGTCAGTTGGTTCAAGAGGAAATGGCGGCCGTTGATCGTTTGATTCTTGATGAATTGGCCTCTGATGTCGTTTTGATTAACCAAATTGGCCATTACATTGTCAATAATGGAGGGAAACGACTGCGTCCTATGCTGTTGCTACTTGCTGCTCGTGCTCTCGGATGCGACAAGTCTCACTGCATTACGCTCGCCGCCGTTATTGAATTCATCCACACTGCAACTTTATTGCATGATGATGTCGTAGATGAATCGACACTAAGACGCGGCCACGATACTGCAAATACTCTTTGGGGGAATTCGGCCAGTGTTCTAGTGGGTGATTACCTCTATTCAAGATCGTTTGAGCTTATGGTTCGCGTGCAGAACCTCAGAGTCATGGACATCTTATCAAATACGACCACTCAGATTGCTGAAGGCGAAGTGTTGCAGTTGCTCAATTGTAATAACCCTTCGACCACTGAACACAAGTATCTCGAAGTGATTTCTAGAAAAACCGCCATATTGTTCAGTACGGCCGTTCAATTAGCGGGTGTGATCAGTGATGTACCCACAGAAACTGAAGTTGCTTTGAAAAGTTACGGTCTTCACCTTGGTATTGCTTTCCAGCTCATTGATGATGCCCTTGATTACCGTGCTGATCCAACTGAGTTAGGCAAGAATTTAGGTGATGATCTTGCTGATGGGAAACCGACCTTACCTCTGATCTATGCCATGGAACATTCGGACGAGACCGACTCCAATGTACTCAAAGCCGCTATCGAAAACGGTGACCGCGATGCTTTTCGAGAAGTGTTTGCAATCGTTGAGGCCACTGACGCTATCTCTTATACCTCGAGACGCGCTGTGGAAGAGGCAGAGAAGGCGATTGATGCCCTAAAAGTACTTGGGCCTTCAAAGTATAAAGACGCGTTGATACAGCTCGCTCACTTCTCAGTAGAGCGTAGTTATTAGTCTACACGCTTGGCATGACGCTCATATGGGTAGTGTGAGCGTTCAACTGGTTTGATTATTTATCACGCGTGTTGCCCATTTAACAACGCTATCCGTTTTTGGTTTTACTGGCTCTTAGCAATCAACTCTTTACGAATTGATTTATCCAGATCCTGAACCCAAACGTTGTAGTCTTCGTAGATCTCGTCAGGCTTCCCGGCTTTGGATGTAAAATCTAAGTTCTCGCTGTTGAGATAGTTGATGTTGTAAAGAGTGGTGCTGAATGAAATCGTGACTTCAGCCATATGCTTGTCTTCGAAGAGCTTGGCATTAATCTGCCCGGGTTTTACCACTCTCATTTGCCAGCCTGCGTTGGTTCCACCTCGGATGATCGCGACTTCAACTTCACTTAAGCTTGGATAGGCCTTATTCATGTGGATAGGCGAGTTCCGGAAATTCTGAACAGGCACGTCAGAGCAACCCTGCAAGGCAAGCGCACTGGTCAACGTAAATGCTGCGAGAGTTGTTATTTTATTCATTGACGAGTACCTCTGAATCTAACGGATGAATATAAAAACTAAAGGTATCGTCACTTGCTATGATGATCAAGTCAATAGCCTCCTTATCAGGCCATGCATAAATGGATCGTTGAAACCTCCACGGTACCTCTTCGTTAATACAAAGTCTTATAGTGCTTGGTCTGAAATACAAAATTCCTTACACAATCAATGGAGCCAAAATGACCTCGTCCCCTAAATGTCCGAAATGCGCTTCTGAATTTACCTATCAAGATGGTGATTTATTGATCTGTCCTGAATGTTCACACGAGTGGGGTGCAAACACGGTCCAGGATAACGACGAAAAGGTTTGGAAGGATGCCAATGGCAACATTTTACAGGATGGTGATACTGTAACAGTGATTAAAGACTTAAAGGTTAAGGGCTCATCTTCCGTCCTGAAAGTGGGTACTAAGGTGAAAGGTATCCGATTGGTCGAAGGGGATCACGATATTGATTGCAAAATTGACGGCTTCGGTCCGATGAAGCTCAAATCAGAGTTTGTAAAGAAGGCATAGCGAGATGGTATTTGCCTGAAACCAGAGGCTCGAATTCATTTAGATAGATGAATGAATTATTCACCTTTTTTAGGTCACTTTGTGCTTGACTTTTTCAGGGTAGGGTTAAGAGTTGATGCACAATATAGCTTGACTTATGCACAATGGTATCTAAGTACATGATTTTTGGGTCCAAGTAGTTAGTAGTCGCTACCCATTATTAAGAATCAATGACTTACGTAATGGTGGTCAAACTAGGCATTCTAATGAGAGTCCCAATACCGTTGCCTTTCCACAGCTGTATTCACAGATTTATCCACAGAAATTGTGGATAACCATCCATCTGTTTCGGGGTAACAAATCACGATACTTTTGTGGAGCTGGATTCGTATGCGTTCGCGCTCATTACAGCGACATCGAGCTTAGATAAACTCGCGAATCTTCGAATCTGCCGTGTGATGGGGTACCACTCATATACGATTTCCTCGGTAAGTCGCCAGAGACCAACCCAAGCCAGTACGGTTAAACCATCTGTCATGATGTCAGCTAGATGACCAGGGACTTGGTCGAGAAGTTCTGCAATATAGAGCACAGCAATTAGAAACAAGACGCCAATGATGGCGCTGCCCCATGCTTGATGCGTAATTTCTCTCTTTCGTGCTAATTCATCCAACCGTCTTGATAGGAAATAAATCTCAATTTCTTGGCGAATGTCACCAAGCTTAGCTATCTGTTCTTGAGGAAGATGGATAATCAACTTCTTGGCATGTTGATTGGGACGCCTAGCACAGTTTTTAACGATCCACTGTCCAACATCTTCTCTTAATTTGCTTTGTGTCAGAAGACTTCGTTCCAAAGAAATCAATTGATCAGCACGTTCAAGTGAGAGGTGAACAACAGAGAGTTCTGTCATGACGGAAACGGTTATAGTACTCGCTGGATGTCCGTGGTCAGTGCACCTACTGACCACAGCATAGTAGGGCTCCTAGATGGCTAATATGGCCAAGATAGCAACAACAAAAGACCATCGTGGGAGTTTGTTCTTGTATCCCTTCACTTCAAAGTCATCGACTTTTTTGAGCCATTCAAGTGCGTCTTTTACGCCATTTGGAAGAGGATTCTTCGTTTCTTCTTGAGGGACTGGTGCCTCTGAAACTTGGGGTGCTTTTTTCTCAGCCATGACAACTCCTTCGATTAAGTGAAATATACAATGAGAACCGGGTGATGACCCACACTCAATCATAACAGCCCAATGGATCATAGTCTCTCAGTGGGACGTGGTCTTACCACTTTTGAGAAGAGGAATGATGAGCTTTATTGCCGGATCGGACTCCATATCCCCGATGTCCACATAGTCTATGTGACGGTATGCTTGGCTCTTGGTCTCATTCATAGGTTCAATCGGACTCTCTTTGATGTCTTTACACGACAAGAGCAGTAATTCGCTTGTTACATCCCGAGTTGTTTTGTCGATCATATTGATCGGTAGTTTTATATTGGGTAACCAAGCAACTTCCAAAGCAGCAGGAGCCGGTTTAGTAACAAAATACTGTATTTGGAGGTTGTGGTCATTGGAGGTATGTGCCAGAACGAACTTTTTGGGGAGGCTATTAGGATCGACGAGACTCCACAACGTTTCCCAGGGTTGCTTTAAACCAGCTGCGTTTAGATCACCGTCGTTATATTCGATGGCGAGATTTGGCGATTTAAAAAAACGTATGAAAGTGATCGACTGATTTAGATCCCTTAGCCAAAGACTAGTATCTTGGCGCTCTGCTACCTGGATTTCGATCTGGTTGGGTTGGCGGATTAAATACCACTCTATGATGCTGACCTCTCTTCCGTTGCTATTCGTCTCCCTGTATTGACAGACTAGCGGCGTATTCTCATCCATGTGGCGAGTGGATTCGAGTAGTCTTCGAGTCGTCCCCTCAGATCCAATCCAATCACATCCTCCTAAAAAGGGTGCCAGTAGGGCGAGTACATAGAAGCAATATGCACGTGTCGTGCTCATGGCTGATTCTTTAGGGTAAGTCGAACAGTGAGACATCAGATTCTATTATTAAGGCTTGAAGTCAAACGCTTTGAAAATCACATGAAATATTGCGTTATTTTCTAGCGTCCCATGGAAAAGATGGGCTTTCGGTCCCATGGCAAAAATGGCCACGTCTTCTCCTGCATGTGTCTCATTACCTGGGGTGAAGGGTACAAGGGATTGCTGATGGAAGTCCTTATCCGTTGTGTCCACATCCTTCAGGTTATTTTGTCGTCCCGAATTGGCAGGGTAGGGGGCGTCATCAGCGGGAGCATGTTCATGGAATCCTGGACCGTTTGCATAGGATAAGGTTGTGTAGGGCATGTTGTCATCGGCTAAAGCGTAACCTTCCATCGGATGGTCGAATGAGATTACCTTCCCAAGGATGTTATTACCCCTCTCTGGATAACCTGCAATTGTGAATACATGGCTGTGGTCGGCTGTTACGATAATGAGTGTATCTTCAAGTACACCAAGTTCCTTCAGCGTGTTGATGGCCTTAGTGACGGCATCCGATAATGAGATTGTTTCAGTCAGTGCTCGATACGCATTCCCCGCGTGATGGCCGTGGTCTATACGGCCCGATTCCACATGGAGATAAAAGCCTTTTTTATTTTGATTCAGAATTCGAATAGCTTTTTCCGTCATATCTGCAAGGCTGGGGTCTCCCTTTTCACTTCGATCACGGTCAACCTCGTACTGCATATGGGAAGGTTCAAATAGCCCTAAAACGTGTTGAGCCTTATGGTTATCAAGCGCCGAGAATCCTTTTTGATCATAAACATAATGGCCATCTTTATATTTGTTGAGCCATTCGGTTATGAGGTCTTTACCGTCCTTTCTGTTACCTTTTTTACTGTCGTATTCGGGGTCGACTGAGGTGTTGGGTCTGAAATAAGAACGTCCCCCACCAAACAGCACATCAATTCCATTACCGTAGTTGAATTCTATGAGCTGAGTTGCGATATCGGGTATGACACAATCTGAAGTTGGTTGGTTTGAGTCTGACTCCCAGTCCCTATTGGTCGTATGCGCATAATTTGCAGCCGGTGTTGCATGAGTAATGCGAGCCGTGCTCACTAGGCCTGTGGACTTTCCTTTTTCTTCGGCGATCTCCAGGATGGTCTTGAGTTTATGGCCAGTTAGATCGACTTTGCAGTCTTCAGAGGTTGCGCCATGTGGGATGTTTTGATCAACGGCTATTTGGTCCCCAATCGTTTTTATCCCAGTTACCATAGCGGTCATAGTGGGGGCAGAGTCTGGGGTTTGCTGATCAACACTATAAACTTTGGATAAGGCGCGCCAAGGGAGAGATTCGAAGCTCAGCAGGTTTTCTTCTCCACTACTCGGAACACGATCGTTTCCTGTGCCGATGATATTGGGTTGTTGACCTGCCAGTATTCGGGACGCAGTGATCGTTGAGATCCCCATGCCATCACCTACGAAAAAAAGTACATTCTTCGCCCTATGGTTATTGATGGGGAGGATACTGGCCTTCTCTGCGATGTCCTTTCCCTTGTCGTACCATGAATCGGGTGATGAGACAGGGGGTTTGAAGTGATTCGGACTAGCGGCTATCGAAGATAAAGGCATCAGGAAAATAGAAGCCACTAGGACAATACGTGTTAGGCGAAAACTTGGCGCGTGCATAGTTAATTTAGATGGTGGGTATTGGATTTCTCACGGTGTTAAATAGTACCCGAAGATCATGACCATATTGTTATGATCGGAGTTTGATCCTATGTCAGATTCATAGGAGGAATTAAGCAGTAACAAACAACGATATGTGAGCTTTTCTCTGGACACCTGATCTTATATCGAGTCCAATGCTTTGCTAATAGCTCCATGTAGTCACCCCCACTATATCGACCACGTTATATTCAAAAACATGAATTCTCGATTCGTTCTGCTTCTTTTTTCTATCTTACTCGTAACGCCATGTTCTGCTGATGCTGCTGTCATTCCGGTATTCCAATCGTCATTGACCTCTTCATGGGCGGGGTACCTGACAGTGGGGATTTTTCTTTTTGCATATGCTCTAGCGATGCTTGAAGATTGGACGCTGCTTAGAAAGTCAAAGCCGATGGTGTTTGCGGCAAGTTTAATATGGATCGTGATTGGCTATGTCTACTCCAAAGAAGGCTTAGGTGTAGAAGCGGGTAACGCTTTCCGGAAATGTCTTGAAAATTATGGTGAGCTATTTCTCTTCATCATGGTATCGATGACGTATCTGAATGCCATGGAGCAGAGAGGTGTATTCGATAACCTGAGGTCATGGCTTCTAAGTCGTGGTTATGGCTATCGACAGTTGTTCTGGATTACGGGTTTATTATCATTTGCCCTATCATCATTCTGCACCAACCTTACAACAGCCTTGCTCATGGGTACTGTAGTATTGTCGATCGCTGGTGGTAATAAACGCTTCATTAGTATCGCCTGTGTCAACATCGTTGTCGCCACCAATGCCGGAGGTTCTTTTAGTCCATTTGGTGACATTACGACTTTACTCGTGTGGCAGCGAGGCGTTGTGCCATTTGGGCATTTCTTTAGTTTGTTCTTGCCTGCTGTCGTAAATTTTGTTGTGCCTGCCTCCATCATGCATTTCTGGATACCTAAACATGACGCACCGCCCATGGAGGAGGTCATGCCTATGCCCAGAGGGTCCTGGGGTATCCTGATCCTTTTTATCCTGACGATTCTTACTGCGGTATTTCTAGATGTTTTCCTTGATATGCCACCAGCTGCCGGCATGCTGGCTGGTCTTAGCTACCTCAGTTTCTACTTTTTTTATCTCTATAAAACGAATAAAGAGACGTCCATATCACCCCTAGATGATCTGCATGAGTTAGCAGAAGAATCAGACGAACAGAAGGCTTATTTCGACGTATTTCACAATGTGGCTCGTTTAGAATGGGATACCTTGTTGTACTTCTATGGGGTTTTATTAAGCCTAGGTGGCTTAAGTTTTATTGGATATATGAGTCTGGCATCCAGATACGTCTACAGTGGTTTTGATCCAACAATCGCAAATATCCTGATTGGTTTATTGTCGGCCATTATCGACAACGGCACGATAATGTATGCTGTGATTGCCATGGACCCTAATCTACCGGAAGGTCAATGGTTGTTAGTGACGTTAGCTGCGGGTGTTGGCGGTAGCTTATTAGCTATTGGTTCTGCAGCAGGTGTCGGTTTATTGGGATTGAGTCAGGGTTCATATACCTATAAGGTTCATATGAAATGGACACCCGTTATCTTGCTTGGTTATGTGGCCAGCGTCGCGACACATCTGCTCATTAATACGTCCAGCTTCTGAGTTTCTGCTGATGTGATTAGACCCTCTAAGCGTGCGTTGGGATGAACGTTTCGCACGCTTTAAAGCTCACAGTTGCTTACCAACCTGATTCATTCTCTGGGCTGGCGGTAATCTTATGAATACTTAAATCTGCGCCAGTGTATTCGTCTTCGGGGTTCATTCTGATGCCGACAATAACCTTAAGTGTTCCATAAACGATGAAGCCACCCAGTAAAGCTATGATGATCGCTAAAGACGTGCCTAAGAGCTGAGATAAGAACGATACCTTTCCTAATCCGCCGAACGAGGTGGATCCTAGAACGCCTGCTGCGATCCCCCCTAAGGCGCCACATAAGCCATGAAGTGGCCAAACACCCAAAACGTCATCAATCTTAAGACGATTTTGAGTCAAGAGAAACATATAAACGAACAATCCGCCTGCTACGGTTCCTAAAGCCAGTGCTCCGATAGGATGCATGACATCTGATCCCGCGCATACAGCAACCAAGCCAGCTAAAGGGCCGTTATGAACGAAACCTGGGTCGTTGCGGCCGAGCACAAGGGCAGCAATGGTGCCACCGACCATGGCCATTAGTGAGTTCACAGCTACTAGGCCACTAATGGCATTCAGCGTTTGAGCCGACATCACATTGAATCCAAACCAACCGACCGTAAGTATCCAAGCACCGAGTGCTAGAAAAGGGATACTAGAAGGTGGGTGAGCTGCAATACCGCCATCACGATGATAGCGGCCACGTCTTGGACCCATCATCAAAACAGCGGCTAATGCGACCCACCCACCGACAGCGTGAACCACAACGGAACCTGCGAAGTCGTGAAAAGGTGCACCAAACTGGGATTCAAGCCAGTTCTGAACCCCAAAATTGTTATTCCATGCAATCCCTTCAAAAATAGGGTACACGAATCCGACCAGAAGGAATGTGGCCGCCAGTTGCGGATTAAACTTAGCTCTTTCCGCAATGCCACCAGAGACAATGGCGGGAATCGCTGCTGCAAATGTGAGCAGGAAAAAGAATTTGACTAATGAATAGCCGCTATCGGCTACAAAAGTGCCCGCACCTTGGTAAAAGTTAAGCCCATAGGATAGGTAATAGCCGATGAAAAAATACGCTATTGTTGACACGGCAAAGTCTGAAAGGATTTTGACTAGAGCATTGACTTGGTTTTTTCGGCGAACGGTACCTACCTCCAAAAAGGCAAAACCCGAGTGCATGGCCAATACCATGATGGCGCCTAAAAGTATAAATAGAACGTCTTGACTCTTACTGATGTTTTCCATGATGTTCTCACTTGTTATTTTTTTTGGAGGATTTAGCAAAAAATAGGCCGAAGATCGTATATATGTTTCAATCGAGAGCGCTCTCGAGGAATCGCAAAGATCTATGACGGGTTCGTCGGTAGAGTCTTATAAATATATCCATTTTAATCATAGACATACTGATATGCACTTGTATTTGCACAATTATGAGGCGCAATGATCTGCGCGCCATCAATAACGATCAAATGTTGTGCGATTCGTTTGTATAGGTGTTGAATCGATCGTTTAGGCTGGGTTTCGAAGCGCGTGCGTCTTGGGCTGAACTAAGATGGTGCGCTCTCGCACCATGCTGGATAGAAGGCTGATTCGAAAAAAAACACGAGTACAAAGACTCGTGTTTTGTGGTGAACGAAAGTTAAGACGCTATTTATCTTTGTTTTTGAAATTCTGTATCAGCGTAATGACGACCCCGATCAGCTTATCAAGAGATGACTTGGCATCATTCAGAAGTAGTTTCACGATATCTTCTTTGGGAACATCAGCATAGCGTTTCTTAATATAGGAAGCAGCAAACGGTGTACCCACAGCTCCCAGAAGTAACCCAATGACGAATAATCCAGATGAGGTCTGATTATTGCTGCCATTATTGGTTGGTAATGATTTAGCCGAGCCCGTCGTTTCAGCGTTTGCCGCTGGTAAAGCAGTTGGCGCCGGTGGTCTGGGTTTATTTTCAACTTTTGGGCCGTAGTTATCCGGGATGGCCAAGTCAGTAATGCCTGGGATGCTAGTGAAAGGTACACTTCCTTTACCTACGATAAGTTGGGCTTTCATGCCTTTTTCCATATGCTGGGCGATGTCACAATGGACCAAATATGTCTTATCTTCGGAAGGTAAAATCAGTGTGCCTGTAATTTTTGCGGGCCCAGTCATTTCCAGATGGAACATACCCTTGTCATACATGAATTTAGGTAGACCATGCATCATCCACTGATGGCGAATATTGTCTTCGTTATAAAAATTGACGGTTAGACGTGCACAGGGCTTAACGTGCCATTCATGTTGGTCAAACCCAAACATGGTGCCCGGGTAATCTCTAGCATATTTATGACCCGCATGAACGGTGATGGATACATCTTCACTGATGCTACTACATCCGGGTGGTAGGTCTTTCTTGTTCTGACCCATGATCATTCCGCCATCCATATCCATCAGGTGGCCGGCCCCGTGATCCATCAACATGTTATGGTCGACATATTGCGGCTCTTTTTCAGCCTGAGCTATCTGAGATAAGCCCAGTAGGAAAGGGATAATTAATGCTAATTTCGTCGTCATGGTCGTTAGCTCCCTTACTGTTTATCTTTTACGAAGAACGGTAATTGCTTGACAAAAGCAATGACTTTTTCTCGATGCTGATAGAGGAAGTAAGCCGCTACGCCCACTAACAAACCAGTGAACAGGCCGCTTCCGCCTTCTCCATTCGAGCTATAACTACTGGCCTGAGCTGAACCTTTGGGAGATTGAGGTGGTGGTGGCGGTAGTGGGTTATTTGGGTCACCCGGACGTGTTTCCATAGTTCCTGCGGGCGCACCCAAACTTCCCCAGTCATCCATAAAGTCTTGCCAAACTGGGATTTTCCTCTGCCAGTATTCTTTTGTGAAATACGGCTTCAGATCCATCCCATGCCCTTTTGGAGCGCCAATTTCATCAACATATTCGTTATAGCTTAATAGACTAATACTGCCACCTTCACCCATTCCGTTCGTTGTGAAGGCCTTCTCAACATGGTCATGAAACATCCATAATCCTGGCCCATAACTATGAAGACCGTCATCAGTAGTATTGAGTTCGATATCCAATCTTTGAGCCGGTGCGAGGTTATAAACGTCTCGTGTGATTTGTGCGCTGGGATTCTGCATTACGCCATCGTAATGTGTTTCAGTTCCTTTGTGGCCATGTATGTGAAGGGCAATGTTTTCATTGTGTCCATTCAGAACTCTAAGCTTCACTTTCTCCTTAGGAGTAACCGTAATCATGGACTCCCGGAGGGTATAAGGGAATGACAGGCCATTCAGCAAGTAATAATCATCTTGTGAATCAGTCACGTCATATTCCTGATTCATCTTTTTAGCAATCAAGCGGACATCGTTGAATGTCTGTGGGATTTCGTGCAATTCCTTATCAACGGATTGATAGTGGAGATCATATTCCTGACTGTATTTTTCTAATACACCAGCAGAAGGATGTCGAACTTTACCCGCGCCCACATTGAAGACTTGTGGCCAATTGTTTGGTTTATTTTCTTCGATGATGAACATGCCGGCCAGGCCCATAGCGATATGAGTATGCGGTTGTACATGGCAGTGGTAATACATGGTTCCGGGCTGTCTGGGTCTTATTACGTAAGTTTTGGTTTGCCCAGGCATGATGTCCATCTCACTGGTCTGTCCTACGCCATCATTGCCAGATCCACTGTGATCCATAAACGGATGGTCAACACCATGTAAATGGATGGAGTGTGGAAAATAATGAGTGTTTTCTACGACCAGCCATACCACGTCACCCTGTTCTACTCGGATAGGGGCAGATGGCATTCTTAACAGTGGGTTAGCTTCTGAGCTCGCAAAGCTCTTGGTCGACATGTCGCGGCTTTTAGGAGCAAAAACCCAGAAAGTTGGTTGTATGCCGGGGGCAATATCAAAATTGGTTACTGTTCCCGCGAAATCAGGCGAATGGCCGTTGACTTCCATAATTTCTAGTTTGATCACGATGTGATCTGGATCACCGTCCTTGTCGAGGTCGTTCGACATGGTGATGGCATCAGCCGCAAGATTGGACGTATCCATGAGGGTATTCATGGATATGTTATTGGTGCCTTTGACAAAGGCAGCAATATCATTGGGATTATCTGGATTACAAGATTTTGATTCTTGAATTTGAACACCCTCAACGACCTGGGCCTGTCGCCATTCAGGCGGAACGCCACTGTTACAAAAAGGTTCCGGTTGTCCCGATTCTACCTTGGCCGTAGGCGGGGCTTTGAAAACCGCCTGCGACGTAGTCGAGAAAACGATGAGTAGTGCTGTAAGTATTGTGGCGTAGGGTGCTTTAAACATTTTTCTAACCAGTATGTGGCAAAACGCCAGCACACAACCGTGGCTATGTACTGGCGTCTGATTCCATCCGAAGATGGACGTTTAAGCGGCTTTCTTCATCAACAACTTGTCTACGATCGCTCTGAAACCAGCGTTTGACAGATAGAAGATGTAGAGGCCGGCAATCAGCAGTACGGTGATTGCAAAAATCGTAGCTCTAGAAAGACCAGTTTGATTGGTGCCTGCTACGAACGCAATATGCTCGTCGCCTTTGACGCCTTCATTCACTAGGCTTATGTGCGTTCGGTACTTGCCAGGTTCGGTAATATTCACCTTGGCGTTAAACGTACCCGTTGGGTGCGTAGAAGGCTCTTGATAGAATACCCGCGTTCCTTCGGGCTCTTTGGTGATTTCGAATTCTACGGTCATGTTTCTAAGGGCCTTACCTTCGTAATCGAATACGATGGTGGCTTCACCTAGTTCAGGTAATACATTGCAGTATTCAGTTGTTCCAGTTAACTGGGGTTGGTACATCGTAAAATGGACAAGGTGTGGTCCAATTTGAACACGGCACTGATCGGTGTCAACGCTAGCGCCACCATGAGACCAGCCAGTCAAAGGCATCGCGCTCAGAAGTAAAGCCCCAAATCCGATTAAACTTCTCTTAACGTTTTTCATGTTTTGCATATCCTGTTCCCTCACTCGGTCTCAATTATGATTTTTATAAGTCATTTCGGTATGGTGCTTTTGATCGCTAAACCCGAGTAGGGTATGTTCCATTATAAAAAGGAACCCATGCCAGAAATATACATAAGCATAGCCTTATAAACAATTCCAACTTTTAATCATTAGCTTGTTCGTATGGATAGACATCCAAGTCGGAGAAAAGTTCGAAAAGGGTAACTGTCTATGATATAGGTCTACGGTCAACATACGACCTCTGCCTATACATTCTAATCCCTTCCTGTTGATTTGTGCGTATCTAATTCGGTAATTTTAGGTATCCTTTGTTTATTACTTGGAAATCGCGTGGTTCAGTCGCTTGCTGGTCCCGATTCAATAGACAAATACATTGTTTTTTTTCTCACTCTTGGCCTCGAAAACATGCGACTTCTGATTGTCTTAGCGCTGCTCATTTCGTTTTTGGCCTCTTGTGCTTCATCCAGTCCAACCAAGAAGGTATTGAGTGATCCTTATTCTGAGCCCCAACGCTCGGAACCAGGCGTAAAAGATACACAAATCACAACTCATGCGGCTGCCCAGCCATTGCCTGAGGAGTCCTTACCGCAGGTTCCGCTGCGTATGGCTTCTACAGACGTTGCGGGAATAAGTTCCAATAGTGAGCCTGAAAAGTCACCCTACCCAAGGACAGATGACACAAATCCAGTTTCATCGACTGCGCTGGATAAGGAGCCCATGCAAGCAGGGACTGATGTGTCCTCGGAACCTAGTTTACCGGTAACTCCCTCATATGCTGAACCCATGCCCCAGGCTTATGTGCCTCCTCCAGAAGTTAAGATGTTTTCGATGTCGGCTCCACCCGCTGTGTTAGCACTCGAAACGGACGTTTTAAGCAGTATGAACTCTGCAAAATATGCGGATGCTGCTTCCACGCTCGAACGGGCTATCCGGATCCAGCCTAAAAATCCTGAGCTTTGGAATGTCCTCGCAAAGGTAAGACTTCGTCAGCATCAGCCTGGTTTGGCTGAAGATTTAGCAAAAAAGTCAAATGTTTTAGCAAAATCTAACACTGACCTCATCCGTTCCAATTGGGATCTAATCGCACAGGCGAGACGCCAGAAGGGAGATATACAGGGAGCCTATGAAGCTCTGGATAAGGCCAGGTACTGATTTTGAGTTTAGATCAGTTATTTGGTAATGAAGGAGGACTCTCCAGTCATCTTTCTGGTTTCAAGCCACGGCCTGCTCAGCAGGAAATGGCAGCCCACGTATTAGAGGCGATTGAATCTAAGAAACCTTTGGTGGCTGAAGCCGGGACAGGAACGGGTAAAACGCTCGCATATCTTTTGCCAGCCGTTCTCTCCGGTAAAAGAATCATCGTTTCGACCGCTACAAAAACGCTTCAGGATCAATTGTTTCTTAAAGATCTGCCTGTAGTTCGCAAGACCATCAATCGTCCATTCAAGACGGCTTTACTTAAAGGCCGAAATAATTATCTTTGTCTTTATCGGCTCGATAATAACCTCGGTGCAAGGGGAGGGATGGGCCCTTTGGATCTAAATGCCATTGAAGGCATAAGACGTTGGTCAAAAACAACACAATCTGGTGATATTTCAGAGGCCAATGAGGTACCTGAATCGAGCCCTCATTGGTCTTTTGCTACGTCAACGAAAGACAACTGCTTAGGGCAGGAGTGTCCTCAATATTCTGACTGTTATCTGATCAAAGCTAGATCGCGTGCACGTGAAGCGGATGTTCTGGTTATCAATCACCACATTTTATGGGCTGACTGGACGTTACGTAATGATGGGTTTGGTGAATTACTACCTGAAGCCGATGCCATCATTGTCGATGAGGCCCACCAATTTCTAGAATCGGCCGCTCAGTTCCTTGGCTCCAGTTTCACCTCGCGTCATCTCTTGGATTTAGCTGATGACATCGCGATTGCGCGTTTTAAAGAGGCACCTGATGTGGTTGAACTTCTGGATGAAGCCGAACGTCTAGAGCGTCTCGTTTTAGATCTTCGGTTCGTTATGGGCGATGATTCTAGGCGTGAACCCTGGCAAGCGATTGCCCACCAGGAACCCATTACCTCAGCGCTCCAGTCTGTTGCTGAGCAGCTGTATAATCTCGCTAGATTACTGATAGAACATTCGGCTCGTGGGAAGAGCCTTGAGGCGTGTCAAAAACGCGCGAATGACCTCTTGATTCGTTTGAATGATTTTCTGGCGAATGATTCGGGTGACTATATCAAATGGTTTGAAACAAGAAAAAAGGGCTTCTCCTTTAATCGAACTCCTCTGGATATTTCGGATGAATTCACCCAATTCCGTCGGTCAAGGGAGACTGCTTGGATCTTCGCCTCGGCAACGCTGACAGTAGCTAATAAATTTGATCATTTTGTGCAGCAGTTGGGCCTAAGTGACGCTGTTTGCCGTTCTTGGGAAAGTCCTTTCGATTACGCTCACAATAGCCTGCTATACCTTCCAGAGAGTATGCCGGATCCAAGTAGCCGAGATTTCAATGGGGCTGTTGTTACGGCGATTATTCCAGTGCTAAAAGCCAGTCAGGGGAGGGCGTTTGTTCTCTTTACTTCGCATGCAGCGCTAGCGCTTGCTGCGAAAAGCCTAGGGCAGCATCTTGATTTTCCTTTGTTTATTCAAGGTACACAGCCAAAATCTCGTTTGTTGGAATCGTTTAAGTCTTCTGGGAATGGCATTTTGTTGGGGACATCTACATTTTGGGAGGGTGTTGATGTCCCTGGTCCTGCCTTATCCTGTGTGATTATCGACAAATTACCATTCGCATCGCCAAGTGATCCTGTCCTTGAGGCTCGATTAAATCATCTCAAAAGCAAAGGTTTTAATCCTTTTGTCCAATATCAGCTCCCATCGGCGATTATTGCGCTAAAACAGGGTGTCGGCAGGTTGATTCGTGATTATGAGGATCGAGGGATATTGATGATCTGCGATCCCAGAATCATAGGTAAGCCTTACGGGAAACAGTTCCTAAATAGCCTACCCAGCATCCCACTGACTCGCACCTCGAAAGACGTTGAACTCTTTTATGCCTCAATTAGCATAGATAAGTCATGAAAATACTCGCACTTGATACATCAACAGAAGCTTGTTCCGCGGCTATATTCGATGGCGAAGCCAATATTTCGCGTTATCAATTAGCTCCACGTGAACATAACAACCTCATTCTCCCCATGATCGAAGAAGTGCTTGCTGAGGGTGGTTACTCAATCAACCAGATGGATGCAGTAGCATTCGGGCGAGGACCTGGTTCTTTCACTGGGGTTCGTATTGCGGCGGGTGTTGCTCAGGGGGTTGCATTTGGTGCTGATTTGCCTGTAATCCCGGTATCCACACTTGCAGCATTATCTCTAGCAGCCATGGGGTCTGGTGTTGATACGGTCTATGCCTGTATTGATGCGCGTATGAGCGAAGTGTACTGGGCGGTATATCGTCGTGAATCTGAACATGGTGTGTCCCTTACTGGGGCTGAAGTGGTCTGTCCTCCTGAGGCAGTCATATTTCCATCCGATTCTAATGGTATCGGTGTGGGTAGTGGATGGGAAACGTACGAGACAATTCTTTCGGGCGTCATAGGGTCTCGCTTACTCAAAATCATTCCAGCACGTTTTCCAGATGCTCAATTCATTGCGCGAGTGGCCAGTGTCAACTATCAACAGGGAAGGGTTCTACCAGCTGAATATGCCTTACCCGTTTACCTAAGAGACAATGTGGCCAAAAAACCGGGCCAAACCTGATGGAAATTGCCTCAGAGGTTGATCGGTCAATCTATAGTAGAATGTGAAAATGTCACAGTATTTTCAAATTCATCGTAGAGATCCCCAACCTCGATTAATTAAGCGTACGGCTGAAATCATTCGCGAGAATGGTGTTATCGTCTATCCTACTGATTCTTCTTATGCCTTTGGTTGTGCGATTGATAACAAAAATGGTCTCGAGTCTATAAGGCGCATTCGTCGTCTTGATGATAATCACAATTTTACGATTATCTGTGCCGATATTTCGCAGGTATCTAACTTTGCGAAAATGGATAATGAAACCTTCCGTATCCTCAAGTCGCTAACCCCCGGTGCCTTTACTTTCATTCTCCCTGCAACACGAGAAACGCCCAAGCGCCTTCAAAACGCGAAGCGGAAGTCCATCGGCATTAGACTCCCAGCTGATCCTATAACCCAGGCTATCGTTACGGAGCTTCAAGAACCACTATTTAGTTCAACACTCATATTCCCGGGTGATGAAGACGCTATGTCAGATCCTGAAGATATACGAGATCGACTGGAGCGTGAGGTGGATCTTATTATCGATGCGGATGTCATACCTTATGAGCCCACAACGATCATTGACTTCACAGGTGATCGTCCTGAGGTGTTACGACAAGGCAAAGCCATTGCTCATTCACTTGAATAATCACATATAAGAAACACAATGGATAAATTCTCACCAGAACAAATTGCGATCGCAAGTATCCTGCCTATTCTGTTCGCTGTTACCTTTCATGAGGTTGCGCATGGCTGGGTGGCTCATTTATGTGGGGACGATACGGCTAAGCGTCAGGGTCGATTGAGCCTTAATCCCCTTCATCATATCGATCTTTTAGGGACCATTATTCTTCCGGCTGTCCTGATGTTAACGAACTCAGGGTTCATTTTTGGTTGGGCAAAACCTGTCCCCGTTACGGCTAGTCGTTTAAATAATCCTAGGAAAGACATGATTCTGGTTGCCTTGGCAGGCCCAGGTGCGAATATCCTAATGGCGCTTTTCTGGGCGCTACTTGCTCGTGGAACGGGCCTTTTGGAACCGAATCAATATACAGATCCATTAGCGCTTATGAGTTCTAGAGGCATAGTCTTTAATATCGTACTGGCTGTATTTAACCTGTTGCCCATACCACCTTTGGATGGCGGCCGAGTAGCGCTTGAGTTATTGCCTTATAACATGGCCCAATCGTATAGCCGTATTGAGCCTTATGGTTTCTTCATTTTGTTGGGATTAATGTTCACAGGCATAATCAATCTGTTTATGGGTTTACCTATCATTTTGCTGAGATCAATCCTCTTCGCCGTAGCTGGGTATTGATGGCACCTGATCTCGGTTTGTCTTCTCCTGAAGCAGGGACTGTGTCGGTAGTTCCGAATCATATTGCGCTGGTCATGGGAAGTCCTGTTCATGATTTGCCGCAAGATCTCTATATCCCTCCTGATGCCTTGGAGGTTTTTCTAGAGGCCTTTGAAGGCCCTTTGGATCTTTTGTTATACCTGATTCGGCGCCAGGGTATGTCAATTGTTGATATTTCTATGGCTGACATCACCCGACAGTATGTGGCTTATATAGACATGATGACAGTACTCAAACTGGAGTTAGCCGCTGAGTATTTGTTGATGGCAGCCATACTAACGGAAATAAAATCTCGCATGTTATTGCCTCGACCCGCGGAGGTGATCGAAGAGGAAGAGGATCCTCGGGCTGAACTGATTCGACGCTTACAAGAGTATGAGCGATTTAAGGCGGCTGCACAGGATATTGATACGCTTAAACGCCTGGATCGTGATGTACATGAAGTAACAGTTGATACGAGCCAAATTAAGGTGAATAAAGTTTATCCAGAAGTTAGCCTACAAGATGTACTGATGGCTTTTAAAGATATTCTGGCTCGAGCCGATCAAATGGCACATCATCACATTCAGCGTGAACCTTTATCTGTTCGTGAACGTATGACAAGGATATTGACCAGCCTTCAATCAAGGGCATCACTCCCATTCAACGAACTATTTGATCTGAGTGAGGGTAGGGCAGGGGTTGTTGTTTCTTTTCTGGCGATTCTCGAAATGAGCAAAGAGCGAATCATCGACATCTTTCAGGATGAGCCCTTGGGTCCTCTTGAAGTTAGACCGGTCACTACTGCGACTTAACAGATAGCCATGGAACTAGATTTAATTTTAGAGGCGGCCATGCTGTCCGCAGCTAAACCGCTATCATTAGAAGAATTTGAGAGTTTATTTGAAGAGGGTGATCTCCCGGCTCGGGATGAATTTGAGAAGGCCCTTAATACTTTATCGGATCGATGCATAAGGGAAGGGCGCCCAGTTGAACTAAAAAAAGTAGCTACTGGTTATCGGCTTCAAGTGAAAGAGGTATTTTCACCCTGGTTATCACGTTTATTTGAAGATAAGGCGGGGCGATACTCGCGAGCATTTCTTGAAACCTTGGCTATCATTGCCTACCGTCAACCGGCAACGCGGGGCGAAATTGAGGATATTCGTGGTGTGGCTGTCAGTTCCAATATTATCAAATCATTGCAAGAGCGTGATTGGATCCAAGTGGTTGGCCATAAAGAAGTTCCGGGCAGGCCAGCGCTCTTTTCGACCACAAAAATCTTTCTCGATTACTTCGGTCTTGGCTCACTTTCTGATTTGCCTCCACTCCAGGACTTCATAGAGCATTTAGATGTCCAGGCCAGACCTTTAGATCAACAAGACATACAAGAAACCCCTGATCCATTAGAAGATGAAAGTCAGTCTGATGGTTTGATGAACCAGCTTGCTGGACAATCTGATTTAACGAGTGATCTCGAACATGTCGAAAGATAAGCAAAATATTGAGTCAATAGATAAGGCAAAGACTGTTGCAGGTGAACAGGTTGGAGAGCGCTTACAGAAGGTCCTAGCTAGGCTTGGACTCGGTTCACGACGTGAGATTGAGGTTTGGATTCAACAAGGTCGTGTGACATTGAACAGCCAAACTGCAGTGCTCGGTGCACGTTATCAAACAGGTGATCGTGTCACCTTGAATGGCCGCCCGATGGAGCTCGATTCGAGAATTGATGATCCGACTCGGGTGCTGCTGTATCACAAGCCTGTAGGCGAGCTCGTCACACGGAGAGACCCTGAGGGCCGTCCAGTGATCTTTACGCAATTACCTAGACCTGAGCGTGGGCGTTGGATCGCCATTGGTCGACTCGATATCAACACTCAGGGTTTGTTGTTGGTCACCAATAACGGTGAACTTGCTAATCGAATGATGCATCCGTCCAGAGAAATTGAGCGCGAATACGCCGTTCGTGTTCTGGGTGATATTGATGAGCGTGTACTAGATAAACTTTCAAAAGGGATTGAACTTGAAGATGGTTTTGCCCGATTTGAATCCATCATTGCTGCCGGTGGTGAAGGTGCTAACCGCTGGTTTCATGTGACCTTACGCGAAGGACGTAACCGAATTGTGAGAAGGCTCTGGGAATCTCAAAATATCACTGTGAGCCGTTTGATGCGCGTACGATTTGGTTCGGTGGCTCTGCCGCCCAGAGTGCGTGCTAGAACCTATATGGAATTGCCTCCAGAAATAGTGGCTCAATTGATGGAATCTGTTGAACTTACACCCGACAAGATCATTGAGAAACGAATCCCAGCACATAAGCGAAGACCCGATGCTGATCAGTCAGATAAACGAGGCCCCAGGCGTCGATAAGTCTCATAGTTAACAAAGGACTTATGATGAAGTCTCTTAATACACCAATAGATATGCGCATAATGTATATTATGTTAAATGAGTAAATAACGGCAATAGATCAATCATCGACGCTTACCTTCTCAAGATAAGCTGTTCAAAAATAACCATTGCCGATTCACCAGAACCATGATTAGAATCTTAGTCGTGACAGGAACTTTTGCAAACTGTGAGCGTCACATGTGTGGTAAGTGTTTTTGCTTACGAACGAGGTGGCATATGGAACTACTGTTAATGTCTGTAAGCTTGGGTGCTTTGCTAGCACTCATAGTGCCTTTTATCCCAGAAACACGTCAGGTCGTTCGTGTCCTTGATCGTGAAACCATGGAACGCTTGAATCATATTCAGCAAAGGGATTACTGGGATCGTTAAAACAGTCTGTTTTCGGGGCTTCAAATGGCAGAGGGTTGCCAAATGAGCCCCGAGAATAGTTAATCAAGCAATAAGGGCCTTCAGGCCCTTTTTTGTTGTTCCAAGAATGCTTCAAAGTGCCCTATTCTGTTCTTAATTGTTAGTTGATTCAGCGTGATAGATGGGGAACTACCAAGTAATCATCGCTGACTAAACTTTATAATTCTAGATCTTGAAGTCACGGTAGATTATTCTAAATGACTGTTTACAGGTAATATCTATATCTGCGGAAATGGATGACTCGTAATCTTCTATAATCAGGTTTTTTATGGCTTCAGATCACAGAAAACAGCAACTTAGAGAAGCGCAGCGCCGACGTCGGGAAAAACTCAGAAGCGAAGGTAAAACCGAGTTGTCCTTGACTATTGGGTCAATCGCCTTTGAAGCACTGAAGGCTCGATCTAGAGATAGATTTGGTGTTCATTCTTACACAGGATACAGTGCCATCATTGAAGAGTTACTGCTCTATGGTGACATGATGACCAGTAATCCTGAGCCAGGATCGATCGCTGTTCTGAGTAGGCCAATTGAATCCTTAGGGCTGCATGTTGATGCTCTGGTAGCACTTAAGCGCGCAGGGATTCTAAAGCTTCGTGATTTAGTGTCACTGACTGGAAATCAATTGATGCATGTAGAGGGTTTCGGTCTTCTGAATGTGGCTAGAACTAAGGAGTTACTCGAACCTTTAGGGCTGTCATTTGCATTAAAGAGAACCCCTGACTCAAGTCGATAGCAGGGCTCTAACCTTCACTTCATAAAGTTTTAGATATTGAGAGTACCTATGGAAACGTTTTCTAAATACCTTTTTTGTTATTGGTTGGATCGGTTGATAGGCATCAATCACTTGTCAGTTATTTTCTTACTGACAGCCTTGGGCGCGGGTATGTATGCTATCTATCTTGGATGGTCTTCCAGTCGCTTTCAAGTGTTGCCACCGGATGAATCAAAGCGTCAGAAAGCCAAGTTCTGGATAGGATTCGCCGCCTTAATGATCATACTGTTCTTTTTGACCCCACAGTTCACAGCTTGGTGTTCCGATATGCTAACCATATGACAAGGGAAACGAGATCTGATTTAGACGTTAAAACGGAAGTGAACTACATCACCATCGTGCATCACATACTCTTTTCCTTCTAGACGCCATTTCCCGGCATCTTTAGCGCCCTGTTCGCCTTTGAAGGAAATGAAGTCCTCATAGGCAATCACTTCTGCACGAATGAATCCACGTTCGAAGTCCGTGTGAATGACACCTGCTGACTGTGGTGCTGTGGCGCCTACAGGAATCGTCCACGCACGAACTTCCTTAACGCCTGCTGTAAAGTAGGTTGCTAGATTAAGGAGTTTGTAAGCAGCTCGTATCACGCGATTAAGGCCAGGCTCTTCCATGCCGATTTCGGCAAGAAACTCTTCCTTGTCACCTTCATCGAGTTGGGCGATTTCGGCTTCAAAGGCCGCACATACGGGAACCACAACAGACCGGTCCTCTTCTGCGTAGGCTCTGACACGATCTAGGAATGGGTTGTTGTCAAAGCCATCCTCACGGACGTTGGCAATGAACATAGTAGGTTTCGCCGTTATAAGATGAAGCTCCCTGAGTAAGAGTCGTTCTTCTGGCGTAATGTCCATGGATCTTACGGGTTTACCTGTATCAAGATGTGCTAATACCCGCTCAAACAGATCTTTTTTGGCGAGTTCATCTTTATTGCCTGACTTAGATGCTTTTATTGCTCTCTGTAATCCTTTTTCAACGGTTCCCATATCAGCTAGACTGAGTTCGGTATTGATGACTTCGATATCAGAGATAGGATCGATTTTACCTGCAACATGAATGACGTCCTCGTCTTCGAAGCAACGAACGACGTGGGCAATAGCGTCAGTTTCGCGGATATGAGCTAGAAACTGGTTTCCAAGCCCTTCACCTTTTGATGCACCAGCAACTAAACCAGCAATGTCAACAAACTCAATAGCTGTAGCGAGTACACGCTCTGGTTTCACGATCGCAGCTAATGCATCAAGTCTTGGATCAGGGACTGGAACGACACCAACGTTTGGGTCAATCGTGCAAAAAGGATAGTTTTCAGCGGCAATAGCTGCTTTAGTTAGCGCATTAAACAGCGTTGACTTGCCAACGTTTGGAAGTCCGACAATACCGCAATAAAGTGTCATATCTGAAGTGCCTTATCTTTTCTGGGTTACTTGGATGATGGATTATCTATCTGGCTGACCAATAGATCAGTAATTCTTTGTACGGCGCCCCGGTTTCGTTCCACATAGTCTCGCGCGTTCTGACTTATTGTTTCTGATAAGTCGATGTCTTTATGAAGTTGTTCGACGATAGCGGTGAGTTCTAGAGTGTTTTGTATTTGTATCGCACCACCCGCTTCCAACAGTTTCGAAGTAATTTCTCGGAAGTTATGTACATAGGGCCCAAATACAACAGGTGTCCCTGCAACGGCAGGTTCCAACACGTTTTGTCCGCCATGCGGCACGAGGCTTCCGGCTACAAAGGCGATGTTAGAAGCACCGTAGAACGTTCTAAGTTCGCCAATGGTATCCAGAAGGAATACATCGGTTTCAGGGCCACATGAGCCCTTTTCGCTTCTCCGAGCGACTCTAAGCCCCCGACTTTCGCATAACCGTTCGATATCATCAGATCGTTCAGGGTGTCTTGGCGCAAGTACCAGTAACAGTCCGATGACGCGACGTCTCGCGCTGATATAAGATTCCAAGATTAATTCATCTTCGCCAGGATGTGTGCTGCCAGCGATCCAGGTAAACCGATTTCCGAGAATTTCATGGCGGATGGTTCTGGATGCAGCTTGTAGTGCTTCGTCAAAAACGATATCAAATTTTACATTACCAAGCGCTACGACCGTGTTCGGATTCGCGCCAACTGCAATGTAGCGCTGTGCGTCATCTTTTGTTTGAGCCGCAACTAGAGTTAAAGCCTCAAGGCAGCTACGTGCCAGTGCGCCGAGCTTGCGATAACCACGCATTGACTTATCAGACAAACGGCCGTTGATAATCAGAAGCTCCCTGCCCTGCTCCTTCATGGTCAGGTAAAGGTTGGGCCAAATCTCAGTTTCAAGGATAACGCCTATCCTTGGATCAAAGCGTCGAAGAAAACGCTTAATAGCTAACGGAATATCGTATGGAAGGTAGACATGTTGTACGGAATCCCCAAGAACTGAAGTGATTCTGGAAGAGCCTGTTGGAGTTGTAGAGGTGACAAGGATCTTTAAGTCAGCCTTACGTGCTAGGAGAGATTTTACTATCGGAAATAAGGCTTCTGATTCTCCTACGGATACAGCATGAAACCAAATGTCGATGGGACCGATTTGATCGGTATAAAAGCCAAAACGTTCGCTAATTCGAGAACGATACCCTGGCAGTGCCCTACCTTTCCACAAAAGCCGGAGCAGTATGAGAGGGAGTGCCGCGTAGAAGAGTGCTGTATAGAGAAGACGCACGTGCGAGATCTCGTTCACCCTGACCTAAGTTACGACCCTAGGCCAGGGTTAAACGATACGTCCTTACTCTGGAATAACCTTCAGGTTCAGGATGCTGACGACATCGCTGTGTAGCTGAATGCCAATTTCGTATTCGCCAATGTTACGGATGGTGCCATTTGGAAGGCGAACTTGCTGTTTTTCAACTGCAACACCTGCTGCAGTGACAGCGTCTGAAATGTCTTTCGTGCCGATAGAGCCGTAGAGACGACCTTCGTCGCCGGCTTTGTGTGCGATCACAATTTCCAGTGCAGAAATAGTGGTCGAACGTGCTTGAGCTTGTGCAAGCTCGTCAGCGGCCTTCTTTTCGAGTTCAGCGCGGCGTTGTTCGAATTGTTCGATCTTTTCTGGTGTAGCAACTACTGCCTTACCTTGTGGGATCAGAAAATTACGACCATACCCAGAACGAACGCTGACTTTGTCGCCCAAGGCGCCCAAATTTGCTACTTTTTCAAGAAGAATGATTTCCATAACTATTACCTCAGTAAATTTCTTTTCTTAGCGCAACGAATTAAGCCTTAAGCAACCGTTTACGCCAGTGAACCCAAGAATCGCTGTACCCAACCAGTGCGATCATCATCACCAGAGGGGCAATAAACAGCAGTCCAATATAAATACCCGTTAACCAAAACCGTCCAGACTTAGTCGCAGCACAGACCGAGTGAAGTACAGCAAAACCGACCATCAAATAGAGCATTAAGAATGGTAAGGCTAAATTAACCGCTACCTCAGCAATCACTCCAGATGTGACAGTCGCAAGAGCAACCAACCCTAAAACCCCAAAAGCAATCCAGCTAGGAAGTCCCAATTCGAGGAATTCAAGCCTAAAGCCTCCTGGGTTATAAAGATTGGCTTGCCACCATCTCGCCAACAACAGGCTGCACATAACCGTTAATACAGAACCTGCAGCAATGGCACCCGTCGCATAGTGCGAGAAGAAGGTCATGGTTTTTTGAACCATAGCGCTATCGACTCCCGGCGCACTTTGTTCAAGCATGGGTTTCATGACGAGTTGTAGTTGATTAATCCAGATAGCCGATGGGTCATCTGAAAAGCCGTACACCACAATAACCATCATCATGCTGAGTGCAACTGCACTCAGGAGCGCCAAACCCAACCGCCCACTTTCCCGAAGGATGAGAGCGATGACGAGTGTCGGGATCCACATGGCCGCTGAATACTCTGCAGCTTCAAGTGCATCCCCCATTACTAGCTGTCCCACGACTGCTATTACAGGAAGCACCATCGAGATTATGGTGGCACCTTCCTTTCCTCCTTTTCTCAGTGTAGGGAGTGCAATGGCAGCGGCTGCGAGCAATCCTGACAGTGACAGCACCCACGATAATAGGGTGAGTGCAGCGATGGTCAAAACGGCCTGCGGCCTTCCTCTCATGATAAATGCAGCTAAACCATTCATGATGAGAGTCTTGGTAACTGGTTAAGCGGCCTTATTCGTGGCTATCGCAGAATGGCAGTAGCGCCAGAAAGCGAGCGCGCTTGATTGCCGTTGCGAGTTCACGCTGGTACTTAGCCTTAGTTCCGGTTATGCGGCTTGGAACGATCTTGCCGGTTTCAGAAATATATTCCTGAAGCATTTCAAGATTTTTGTAATCGATTTCATTGCCTGTTTCAGATGAGAAACGGCAGAATTTTTTGCGTTTGAATTGACGTGCCATCTTTAAACCTCAAATATTGCGTACTGAGCTTGCCGTGCAAGCCCCATATTCTTTCCGTGTATAGATTTAGACTTCAGACTCAGTCGCTACTTCAGTATCGGCCAGGTCATCACTGTCGTCATCGCGGATATGTACATGATCAGACTGACCTTCACGAGCCATAGATGACTGTTCGGTAACAGCGCTGTCTTTACGAATGGTCATGCTACGCAGGACGGCATCATTGAAGCGGAATCCACTTTCGAGCTCTTCGAGAGTTGCTTGGTCACACTCAATATTCATAAGGACGTAATGTGCCTTATGGATTTTGTTAATTGGGTAAGCGAGTTGACGACGGCCCCAGTCTTCCAGACGGTGAATTTGTCCGGTAGCTGTTTCAATCAGTGTGCGGTAACGGTCCAGCATAGCCGGAACCTGAGCACTCTGATCGGGGTGAACCATAAATACAATTTCATAATGACGCATAAATGCTCCTTATGGGTTGAATAGCCTCCCGTCTAAACGGTGAAGCAAGGAGTAGTAACTCGAAAGCTACTGGTTAAGCGATGGAATTTTAAATGGTTTGTGACTTCGAGACAAGTCTTTGATTTCTCTGTTAGAGGAAAATGACGATTAATAGATAAAGAATGCTGAATGCGGCGAGCCAGATCCAATGCTCTTTGGCCCAACGGCGCAACCAGAGCCGGAAATACTCTTTCGACCGAAATCGTTTGATGAAGGCTTTTTTTACCGCTATGTATCCGAAGGCAAGAAGTGCAACAAAGGTGGCAAATCCAATCCATGCGGTCCAGATTTGTGCCATATGCCCTTCTAGGTGGAACAGCAACTCTAAGGTCTCTTCTACAAAGAGCTCAAGATATTCGAGAAGATAGAGGAGTCCATGGAGTAGCATCCCTAGAATGCTGTCCCAAAACATGAGCAAGACCAGTAGAGACCCTAAAAGAATTAAGGTATTACGCTTGGATGTGGGAATATGGCGGAGATGATGACCTTCAGTCGTGTTGCCTGATGGATCTTGATTCATGTCAACGTTTCCTGCATCAATCTTATAGGCTTATCTTGCAACTTTGTGACTCGAACTGCAAATACCATAATTATCTTCCTTTGCAGGTTGGACATTCTGGGTTTCGGTGCAACTTCATCTTACGCCATTCCATACTTAACCCGTCAAAGAGCAGTAAAGAGCCGAGTAGTGAATCACCGATACCAACCAAATATTTGATGGCCTCAAGAGCCTGTATGCTTCCGATGATGCCCGGGACAGGTGATGCCACGCCACTCCGTACGCAACTTTCTCCGAGTTCGCTATCAATTTGATACAAGCAGTTATAACAGGGGCTGAAGGGTTTTGCTGAGTCAAATACTGCTACTTGCCCTTCGAAGCGGATGGCGGCACCCGACACGAGAGGTGTCCTTAGCTCAACACAAATTTTATTGAGTTTAAATCGGGAAGTAAGGTTATCGCTACAGTCTAGTACTAGGTCTACATTTTTGACGGTCGAGGTCAGTTCAGGCTCTTCAAGTATCTGGTCAATCAGGGTGAGTCTGGTGTCTGGATTTAGGGCGTGAATTGCCGCTGCAGCTGAGTTCGTTTTCGGAGTGCCTATGGTTCGAGTTGTATGGATGATTTGACGTTGCAGGTTGGACAGATCAACCCGATCAAAATCATTGAGGATCAGGTGCCCAACACCTGCGCTTGCTAGATACATAGCAGCCGGTGAACCCAGGCCGCCTAATCCAACAATCAAAATGTTTGCACCCAGCAACTTCTGTTGCCCTTCAATGTCTATTTGAGGGAGAAGTATTTGCCGGCTATACCTTAATAATTGCTCATCTTCCATGATTGGGCATTATCCTTCTGGGGCGGGGCAAAAGTCACGCGCTGATCATGATATAGGTTTGTCATCCCGTTGGCATAATTGTCTTAGAGAACGTTGAAGGTTTTTTACTGCATGCAAATCCATATGTGTTAGAAACTGTAATATCATATTAAAGGTACACACACTTCATGGTTTCCTCATCAATGCCCCGGTTACTGCTTCTAACTTTGATGCTGTTTAGCGGATCAGTCTTCGCCGAAGGATCTGATGGCGCCCCAACACCTGTTCAGGATCAGGATCAACCTGAGCTGCCTGCACCAGTGAAAAATGGTGAACCTATGGAGCCTGATGTAACGATCATCAGGCGAGGTAGTGAAAGCATTGAAGAATACCGAACCAATAATCAGGTCTACATGTTGAAGATCACCCCTGCAATAGGACCCTCTTACTATATGCTCGACAAGGATGGTGACGGCAATATGGAAGTCCGACACAGCTATCTTGAGACAGGTATGAATATTAACAAATGGGTATTGTTCAGTTGGTAAAACGAACAACTATTTGCTGGTGCCTGTAAGTCAACTTCCTCTGTTTCATGTGCTAAGTCACGCCTTTCCGCTAAAAGGAAGGGTTATTTAATTTTTTATCCATGGTTTCGTTTTGAGTATGGGCTATAACAAACGTCTGCAAGCGCTGTTAACAGATGGACAGACCCATCTTCTGAAAGATGGCTTGAAAGGACTTGAAAAAGAGAGCCTTCGCCTTAATAGTCGGGGCGTAATTGCTACGAGCCCTCATCCAGCAGCTTTTGGTTCAGCCTTAACGCATCCATGGATCACAACGGATTATTCTGAAGCGCTGATTGAACTGATAACGCCTCCTTTTGCAGATGTAGAAGATACCATCGGCTTTCTTGAAGATATACACCGCTTCGTATTTTCGAATTTGAACGATGAACTCTTGCTGGCGACTTCTATGCCCATTGGTCTCTCGGGTGATGAGAGTATCCCTATCGCAGAATATGGACACTCCAATATCGGCAAAATGAAGCATATCTATCGTAAAGGTTTGGCGTATCGCTATGGTAGAACCATGCAGTCTATTGCTGGTGTGCACTTTAATTATTCGGTTAACGAGAAGCTTTGGCCAGTTCTCAAAAAAATAGATAACAACCAATCCCCCCTACCCCGCTACATATCAGATGGATATTTTGGTGTTCTTAGGAATGTCCATCGTTATGGTTGGTTACTGATTTATTTGTTCGGTAACTCTCCAGCAATCAGTAAGTCCTTCTTTTCAGGGCGTGAAGCCTTGGCGGATAAGTTTCCTGAATTAGACCGTGAAACCCTTTACCGGCCTCATGCTACGTCCCTTCGTATGAGTGACATTGGCTACAGAAACGATAACCAAACAAGTCTAGATATTTCACTTAACGATATTGATGACTACGTCAGGGATCTTGAGTCTGCCATGAATCATCCCTATGGGCCCTATGAAGAAATTGGCCTTAGGATAGACGGTGAGTATCGTCAGTTGAGTACCAACATTCTGCAGATTGAGAATGAGTATTACAGCTCCATTCGACCTAAGCAGGTGGCACTGTCTGGAGAAAGACCTACGATTGCCCTAAGGAAGCGCGGTGTGCGCTATGTCGAATTACGGGCCCTTGATCTCAACTGTTTCAGTCCTACTGGGGTGACCATTGAGGAGTTGCGATTCCTTGAGACCTTTGTGTTGTTCTGTCTTTTAACTGACAGTCCATTGCTTCATGCTGATGAGAAGGCTGAAACGAACCGTAATAGTCTCTCAACGGCCTGTTGTGGACGTACCCCTGATTTCAGTCTACTTCGTCATGGCCAAACACTGTCTGTTCAGGAATGGGCTTCAGAGATTTTGGACGCAATGTTGGAGGTTGCTAACATTCTGGACCATGGGTCTGATAGGGCTCTCTACGCGAAAAGTATCGAAAAGCATCGAGAGGCCTTGGCGCACCCTGAATACACCTTATCGGCGCGAGTACTAAGAGAGATGATGGAGAGTAAACTCTCCTTTAGCGAATATGCTATCAAGCTATCAAAAGCGCATGCTGTCCAGTGGAAAGGTCAGCCCTTGTCAGCTCGTCAAGCCGATAGTTTTAGGAATGAAGTGGATACCTCCATCAGGCAGCAACAACAAATTGAAGTATCAGATCTTCTATCTTTTGAAGAGTACCTTCAGAGATACATGGCTAAACGGTAGACAAAAAAAGCGTGGGTTAACCCACGCTTTTTTGGAAACAAGTTGTAAAAACTTATTTCTTAGATGCCGCTTCGATCTTAGCAATTGCATCAACAACGCCAGACAGAGTGGTTGCTGCCTTTGCAGTTTCACCCTTGTCGCATTCTTCCTGACCAATTTTCAAGTTCTTGATAGCGTCCTGAAGTGGCTTGCCAGCAGCGTCACCAGTGATTTCTTTGTAGTGTTGCTTGGTCGCTTTAATGTCTGCAAGGCACTGATCTTTATTGCCAGCTGCAGCTGCAGCTTGTGCGTCCTTGGCTTTTGCTAGGGTCAGACTCAGATGCTCTGCAACGCCAGCTGCATTTTCAGCGGCGAAAACACTACCAGAAACGGCCAGGGCCAGAACTGCACTGCTGAGTACGGAAGAAATCTTGCTTGTTTTCATTTTGATGTTGTCTCCACGGGTAACTCTCTCGAGCCACCGAATTGTTGTCTTACTTAAGTAATATGACCTTGGTCGAAATCCGGACATATGTGATTCAGAGATGTTCTCTCTAAACGCCTATTCCAAACACAACCCGACTGCTAATTAAACAGTCTTAAATGCCAACGCGTGCCATATTAACCACCTTCTCTGTTATTGTCATTCATTAATTTAAAATTAATGGTCTGTTTATGACTATTAATCAAATCAGTGAGTGGGTGGCCTGAAGGGCAAGTGAATCTTGCCCCTTAATCGGTCATTTTATTGGGTGGACACCAGATGGTTTAGCCATAGATCAGAAAGCTTCTCCTGCACAGAGTTCTGACGCAGACGTGCTCTTAGGTTGGGGAAATCAACCTTGTCGAGATCTTGGTCTTGGTTGTAACAGGAATAGACGAAGCTCTCCTTGCCTGTCTCGGGATCAATGTGCTTGCAGAGACATTGCGCACATACACCCTTCATCATGCACTGCATGGGTGAGTTAATGGATCCGATCGCGCTGTGGTGCGGTTTGATAAAAGGTTTCAGAACGCCTGAGCGGGCAGATTTAACCGCATCCATCATCCGGTCAGAACCAATAACAACCATATGATCGACATCGTCGAGGTGAATCGGGGTTTCACCGAGCTCTCCCTTAGCGTAAGCCACCATAGCTTCTACAATATTACCTACAAAGCTCTTGTCTTGTGGACGTAGCGTTGGAATGGGCTCTGCGCCTGGCAGTGGGTCTACTGCCCAGACAACGATATCAGAGGCCTCTTCAATGTCTTTAACCTTAAAGACGTCTTCACGTTTCCGGTAGCCTGCGAAGTAGATGACTTGGCTGCCTGCTGCTCTGAGCGCCTTACCAATTGAGAATAGAACCGCATTACCGAGACCGCCGCCTAGCAGCGCGATCGTTTGTCCTGCATGTATCTCGGTTGGTGCGCCAGTGACGCCCATCACAACAACCGAATCACCCGGTTTCCAGAGAGATAGGAGTCGTGATGAAGAGCCCATTTCAAGAGCGATCAAAGAAATGAGGCCTTGTTCCTTGTCAACCCATGCGCCCGTCAATGCCAAACCTTCGGAAGCAAGGACCGTCCCCTCAATAACAGGTGCCAAGGACTCGAAATTCTGCACTCGGTAAAATTGACCGGGTAAAAAATGCTTAGCGGCTAATGGTGCTCTAACAATGACTTCAATAATTGTCGGCGTTACACGGTTGATTTCAATTACTTGAGCTAGGAAATTTTGATCTAAATTATGCTGGAAAGCCTTGAGATCTTCGTTCCGCTTAGGCTGGGTTTTTTTGTCAAGCGTTTGGAAATGCTGTTCATACAGCTTGCTGATGTATGGGTAGCCGTCTTTTGCGCTGGCCATAGCTTTCACCACGTTACCTGCATAAACCGGATGGTTATCACCGTAGAAAGTGATGTAACGACCATTACGTTGGTATGAAGTAAAGGGGGCAGGCTTTCCGATTTTAGGTACCGTGGTATCAGCGACTAGCTCGAGTTTGGGTTCCGCTTCGTTCCATAGTGGTTCGTAACGCTGATAGAACTTGTTGTCCATGGTGAAGCTATCTGGATGTTCGGACTCATAGATGGTGTTAGGCGACGTTCCCGCTGCAACAAATAGGCTGCGAAGAGGGACATCCAGCACTTCGGCTTTTTTCCATCGACCTTCTTCGAGTTCCAGTCTCTCGAATTTAACGGCTTTGATGTGCCCAAATTGATCCTCGATCGCTTCTAGTGGGTTCATGCCCGGTGCGAGCCGGATCCCTTCAGCTAGGGCTTCTTCGATTTCTTCTGCGTTTTGTCGATAAGCCGGGGCATCTTCAATGCCCTTGCGATAGAACATCGTTACGCCCCCCCAGCTCTCAAGCAGAGGAATGAAGTTTGGCTTTTCACTCATCGACTCAGCACGTGCACGTTCAGCCTGAATAGCCTTTCCGTGTGTCAGAAACTCATCAAGTATGGATAACTCCTCTGGGTCATACATTCCGCGCAGTGCCTCTACTCCGTGGATTGCGGAGAGCTTTTCAAAGCGATGCAGTACTTTTTCTACCTGAACAGGGTAGTAAGCGAGAACTTCCGTACAGGTATCGATCGCGGTAAGGCCGCCGCCGATGACGCCTGCGGGTAATCGCACCTGCAAGTTCGCAAGTGATGATTCCTTCGCGGCACCGGTCAACTGTAAGCCCATGAGCAAGTCAGAGGCCTTACGTATTCCACGGATGAGGTTGTTCTTAAGATCAATGAGGGTCGGCTTACCTGCACCTGAAGCAATAGCAATGTGATCAAACCCAAGGTCCCAGGCTTCGTTGATAGTGAGTGTGCCGCCAAAACGAATCCCGCCGTATATCTTGAAATTGTTTCTGCGCAATAAGTTAAGGTAGATAACCTTGAGGAAGTTCTTGTCCCAGCGGACCGTAATACCATATTCAGCAACACCACCAAATCCGAGCATGACGCGCTTATCTAGATCTTCATAAAGCTCATGGAAGTCGAAAATAGGCTCTGGAGGGTTTGTCCCATCTCCGGTTAAATGGGCGGGCAGCGGTTCAATTTTGAGTCCATCGATACCAACAACACCAAAACCTTCGTTCAGAAGATAGTGAGCCAGGGTATACCCGGCCGGGCCCATGCCAACCACCAGTACATTCTTACCGTTGTAATCCAGTGCCGAAGGCCGCTTTACGTTGAGTGGGTTCCAACGCGTTAAAAGACTGTAGATTTCAAAACCCCAAGGCATGAATAGAACATCGGTTAGGACGTTGGTTTCAATCTGCGGAATGTTAACGGGTTGTGTCTTTTGATAGATACATCCCTTCATGCAGTCGTTACAGATACGGTGGCCAGTGCCGGGGCATAATGGATTGTCAATCGTGATGAGAGCCAATGCACCTAGATTGTCGCCTCCCCTTTTGAGGGTATGCATCTCGGATATCTTTTCTTCCAGGGGGCACCCGGTGATGGTGACACCAAGCGGATTGGTTTTGAATGAGCCGTCCTTCTTATTGCGCATGCCTTTTGAGCAGGAGTCGGTGTCCCGATCATGGCAATAGATGCAATGGTCTACCTCATAGAGCACACGGCGCTCAGGGAAACGAGGATCCGTTAAACCAAAGCCATCGCGTCGTCTGTGGTGTTCTTCGTGACCAACCCAAACATTATAGCCATCCACAGGACGAAGCTCGTGATGGACGAGATGAGCAAAGTCTGTTTTGGCGGGGGTTTTAAAGCTGACCCAATCCTTGACTTGGATCTGTAGTGACTCAATACGAATGGACGCGAATACCCAACGGCTCAGTAGATCATAAACGCCTTGTAAGAGATCGCTATCGCTCCCTTGTAGTTCGCTCGAAAAATGATCGGGTGCGGTGGTATGGGCCATTAATCGGCCGCGCAAGATAGGTCCAAAAGCGCTGCTTTCGGAGTCGGTAGCGCGTTTGAGTTGAATCGCTAAACTCGCCACAGCCGCTTCTCTGTCTACAGCTAATGCATCTGGATCAGCCGCCGCGTCTATCAGTGCATTGAAGCGAGCGGTTATAGACTCTAGGTCCCAGTTAGCTGGGTCTTCTCCTTTGAAACGACTAGCAGATTTTGCAACGATCTCACCCTTGAAACCAAAAATGGTATCGAATTGAGCGCTCACGGAAGCTTTTTGAGCATCTCTTAGCGCGTCAACTTTGAATAATTTGGCGACGAAGCCTGCAACAAAAGGCGCCATCTGGACCAAAAGGTCTGAAATTACTTCTGGCGCTAATCCTTCGCCTTGTGATGCTCGATAATCAGCGAATGCTTGATAAAGCTCAGGGTTCTTTGATTTCACATCTCGATCAAACGCGATCGTTAAGTCATTTAATCGATTAGGATTATAGAGATCTGCATAGTTGAAGCCTTCAAGGCCTAACTCAAGTTTCACTGCTGAAGTTGCAGAACGTGCTGTGACATCTGTCATGGAGTTAGTCATTTACGGTAAGTTCTAAGAAAACAGTTGATACAAACGGATGTCCGGGAACGGCTTGGTCAGATATTTGTCTGATAGGATGCCCGGAGGAAAAATGGGATTAATTTTAGGCTACTTGGCGATGCAAGTCGATTTTTGACTGACATTTAACGTTGGCTAGCCCCTAATCTTTGCTAGAAAGTCACCGTTTATAACCCATATGTCTTTCCAAAGCTAAGTTTAGCAATAACTAAAAAGGTCTACGATGAGAGATGCACTAAAAACGTTTTATCCAACGCTGCTTCAATCTGACTCAAAAGAACCACCCACCTTAAATTCGGGGCGACCACCCAGTAATGGGCAGCCCATTGACGTTATAGATGATTCTACTTATAGAGCCATTGAAGTTGAAAAGCTTTTTTCCAGCCTTAATCATGCTGAAACTTTGGTTGGACAAGCTACCTTGCATCGGTCGCTTAAATGGCCATTGGCCGATACCGTTCTGTTAAGAGAAAAACAGAGCGCATTGAAAGACATTGAAGCGAACCCAATTCTCAAGGCTCATCTAGTACAGATGGTAGCAAGGGCAAAGTCAAATGAGAGTGGATTTCAGGACCTGCTGTTTGGTACCTTTCTTGGCCTATTGGGTTCAAAGGCGAGCCCACTTGAATTTGAAGGATTTGGATATGATCAGTACATCAGCGGTACTCGATTCATGCTGAATCTTGTCGACGATGCGGAAAAAGCCCCTAAAACTTCAAGCGTCTATTTGCAGGCCGTACTTGATAACATCGGAGGGTTGGCTGGCTCTAGAGCCTACAAACTAGCAAAGGGCCCCGCCTACCGTATTGAAAAAGGCATGGTCACAAAAGAAGAAAAAGGTGCCTTAGTTCCAGGTCTAAAGTTTACGCCCTCTCTCTTTAAGCCCGTCGGAATTGCCTTATTCATTGCTGGGTTCCTTTTGGCTTTGGAGTTCTTGCCTTTTTTCCTCGAAATTGTGGCTTCCATGTCGCCAATATTTTGGTTTCTGGCGATGCCCCTTTCATTGCTCTACTTTCCTATCGTTGGAAACTTTGATCGGGATGGCTGTATTTATCCCTTAAGGAATATTTTTCGTACCTCCTCTGAGGTTCAGCAGGCTCTGGATGGCTTGGGCCAAATAGATGAGTTGCTGTCTTTCATTCGATTCAAGGAAGCCTTTGTGCATCCGATGGTGCTACCAAATATTTTGGATGATCAGCACCATAAGATGGATGTGACTTTGGTACGTAATCCTATACTTGCCAAAGATGATCCGGCTTATGTTGGCAATAGCCTTGAGTTGAATAAAGCCCGTCTGGTCCTTGTTACTGGTCCAAACAGCGGGGGAAAGACGGCTTTTTGTAAAACACTGGTGCAATCACAGCTCATGGCTCAGATTGGTTGCTATGTGCCGGCTGAAGCCGCTTCTCTCACGATTGCGGATCGGATGTTCTACCAGGTACCTGAAATCAGCCAACTCAACGATGGTGAAGGTCGTTTCGGAACAGAGCTTAGAAGGACCAAGGCAGTCTTCATGGCCGCTACCCCAAGATCATTGGTTGTTATGGATGAGCTTTCTGAAGGAACCACCCATCAGGAAAAGATTGAGATTTCAATGAGCATCCTGGATGGCTTTTATCAGAAGGGTAACAATACTTTATTGATTACTCATAATCATGAGTTGGTGGAAGCCTATGAAGCCAAAGGCGTCGGAATGGCTCGGCAAGTCGAATTCTCGAATGATCTGCCGACTTATAAAATTGTTCCAGGTATTTCACATGTAAGCCACGCCGATCGCGTAGCCAAAAAGATTGGCTTTTCGAAAGAAGATATACAGAGACACCTCGAAGCCCAGTGATGATTTCGTGCGCCAAAACAGCGCTCATTAAACAGATAAAGCTCGGACTCCCTACCCGCATAATCAATATGTTCTTAAATCATTATTCACAGTCATCTTGAAGCAGAAATGATGGCTGTGGCATTATTGTGAATTACAAGTCCTTCATGTGCTGAGACCTAGGTCTCGGACAATCCCTTTTTCACACTACGTTATTTCAATTTAGGAACACATAATGCCTGGTCGCAATCATCTGTATATCCCTGGTCCTACCAACATCCCAGATTCCGTTTTAAGTGCCATGCATGTGCCTTCGGAAGATCATCGATCACCCAGTTTCCCTAAATTGGTTAAGCCTTTGCTCGAAGATCTCAAGAAAGTGTTCCAAACCGAAAAGGGACAATGCTTTATCTTCCCTGCTACAGGAACTGCGGGATGGGAAATTGCTATCACCAATACGCTCTCTCCTGGCGATAAGGTGCTTACCTATCGTTTTGGTCAGTTCAGTCACTTGTGGATTGATCTTTCGAAGCGTTTGGGGATGGACGTTGAATTTTATGAGGTTCCATGGGGTGAAGGTGTACCTCTAGACCATTTAGAAACTCGTCTTAAGGCTGATACCAGTCATGAAATTAAAGCCGTCCTGATTTGCCATAATGAAACCGCAACGGGCGTCACGAGTGATCTTCCTGGGGTTCGTAAGGCCCTAGACGCTTCAAGTCACCCTGCACTCTTTTTCGTGGATGGCGTGAGTTCCATTGCTTCTCTGGAATTCCGTTTGGATGATTGGGGCATTGACGTGGGCCTTGCCGGATCTCAGAAAGGCTTCATGTTGCCAGCAGGCCTCGCATTGTTAGGATTCAGCCAGAAAGCGCTTGCGGCTCGCGAACACGCTAAGTGTCATCGTGCCTTCCTTGATATTTGGGATCACACGGTCCATAACCCAGGTGGGTATTTCCCCTATACGCCCAGTGTTCCGCTTCTTCATGGTCTCAGGAAGTCTCTGGATCTCCTCCTTGAAGAAGGTATGGAAAATGTTTATGCCCGTCACGCGCGACTGGCTGAAGGTGTTCGTCGTGCCGTTGCGGCCTGGGGTCTTAAGACCTGCTCTAAGGATCCAAAGTGGCACTCAAACTCAGTAACGGCAATTGTTGTCCCTGAAGGCTTTGATGCGCGTGACGTCATGCACTATGCCTACAATCGCTATAACCTTTCCTTAGGTGCTGGACTCTCAGAAGTTTTGGGCAAAGTGTTCCGCATTGGCCACTTGGGCGATCTGAATGAACTGATGCTCGCAAGTGCTATTGTGGGTGCTGAGATGTCGCTTCGCGATGCCGGAATTAATGTCACGCCTGGTAGTGGTATTGCTGCGGCTTCTGAATACTGGCGCGAAACGGCGGCGCCATTAGCTCCTAGAGCTTAATTCGACAAGGATTGATGGCCTGGTCTTCAGGGCTGGGCCATTCCGGTCCTGGGCTCTTATTGAGCATAGGATGCCTCTTTCTAACGTCTTAGGATCTTCTCAAATGAGTAAACCAAAGGCTCTTGTGACTCGCCAATGGCCTAAAGCATGTGAATCACGACTCAAAGCTCTGTTCGACGTTACCCTCAATACCGATAATCATCCAATGTCCTTAGCTGAGCTACAGGATGCCATGAGGCATTATGATGCTGTATTCCCGACTGTTTCTGACAAGATCTCGGCCGAGGTTCTCAATGTTGAGCCTCTTAGCTGTAAGTTGATCGGGAATTTCGGGGTTGGCTATAACCATATTGATATGGGCGTTGCTAAAGCGCGTGGAATTACCGTTACCAATACGCCTGATGTACTAACGGACTGCACTGCTGATATTGCCATGTTGCTCATGTTGATGGCTGCAAGGCGGGCTGGTGAAGGAGAACGTTTGGTCCGGTCCAATCAATGGACAGGTTGGCATCCGACGCACTTTTTAAGCACTAAGGTTACTGGAAAGACACTCGGACTCATTGGTTTTGGTCGTATTGCACAGGCGATGGCTACTAAAGCGCATTTTGGTTTTGGCATGCCTATTGTCTTCTATAATCGCAGCCCGATAGCACCTGATCTGATTCGGCATTACGGTGCTCATGCCTTGGGGTCCATTGAGGAAGTGCTCGAGCAATCCGATTTTGTTGCTCTTCATTGTCCAGGGAGCCCTGAGAATCGTCATATCATCAACGCCGATCGACTAAGAATGATGAAACCGTCTGGAATATTGATTAATTCGGCTCGCGGTGATGTGGTCGATTCCAATGCATTGATTAATGCACTTCGTGATAAAACCATCCGCGCGGCTGGTTTGGATGTCTATGAAAATGAGCCCCATCTCGATCCACGCTTTCTAGAGTTGGATAATGTTGTTCTATTGCCGCACCTTGGGTCCGCCACCGAAGAGACGCGCGAAGCCATGGGTATGAAAGTGATTGATAATGCAGAGGCTTGGCTTCGGGGCGAAACCCCACCTAACAAAATCATCTGAACTTAACCATGATTTCCAAGACTTTGCATAATCTTTGGCCTAAGAGCCTGATCAATGAAGCCCTGTTTGCCCGTCATTGGGACACGGTAAGACCCCGTTTCCTTGAGTTGATGCGTGAGCATCAGATCCCTAATACCAAGTCTATGGAATTAGCCACAATCTACATTCCATTGGCTGCTTGGGTCAATGCCCAATATAAGAAAGGCGAAACCTTGGTATTGGGTGTTAATGGGGCACAAGGCTCTGGAAAGTCAACTTTATGTGACTTCATGATTTTAATTTTGACACAGGTCTACGGTAAGCGAGTCACTGGATTTTCGATTGATGATATCTATAAGACACGCGCTGAGCGCAGTGCCCTTGCGGATGAGATTCATCCGCTCTTTGTGACTCGAGGTGTCCCCGGAACGCATGACATTGATCTGGGCTTATCCACCATTCAGAAGTTGAAATCGGGTGTCCTTTCGACCCTTACCGGCATCCCATCTTTTGATAAAGCCAGTGATGAGCGGCGCCCTACCCTGCAATGGATTCAATTTCGGGGCAAGCCGGATATCATTATTTTAGAAGGGGGCTGTATTGGTTCAATTCCAGAAAGCCAAGAGGCTTTGAGTCGCCCGATCAATGAGCTAGAGCGCAGTGAAGACCCCGAGGGTATCTGGCGTACATACTCTAATACACAGTTAGCAGGACCCTATGCGAAGCTCTTTAGAGAAATCGACTGCTTGATCATGCTTAAGGTTCCGGATATGGAAAGCGTATTGGAGTGGCGAACACTGCAGGAACATAAATTAGCTGCTGCGACATCGTCTGAAAATGCGACTCACATCATGAGTGATCAGGAGATCGAGAGATTTATTATGCATTGGGAGCGACTGACGCGTCATAACCTCGAAGAAATGCCGAATCGCGCGGATCTCACCCTGATTCTTGATAAGGCCCACCGATTCGAATCGATTCAGATTAAACGCGCTTTTTAAACCCAAAATGACTGGGTTTAGCTTTTAAGCCCTGTGCCTCTGTGAAGCAGATAAAGCGCACTCAAGCCCAAAAAGACAACACATGCACTAATCACAATCAGGGCGGTGTCGATGTTGACGTCTGTAATGCCCAAGAAACCATAGCGAAATGCGTTCACCATGTAGAGTATGGGATTGAAGAGCGAAATATCACGCCATATCTTTGGTAAGAGATCAATCGAGTAGAAGACCCCACCTAAATAAACCAAAGGGGTTAAAACGAAGTTGGGAATAATCGAGATGTCATCGAAACTATTGGCAAAAACGGCGTTAATAAAACCTGCCAACGCGAACAGTGATGAGGTCAGGAAAAACACCGCCAAAATGATCCAGGGGTGCAGAAAAGGGAGGTCAGAAAAAAATGTACCGATTCCAGTAACGACGGCACCTACAGCAATACCTCTAATAATCCCACCTCCCACGAATCCAACTAGGATGACCCAGTTTGGTACAGGTGCTGTCAGTAACTCTTCAATATTTTTTTGAAACTTACTCGAATAGAAGGACGAAACGACATTACTGTAGGAGTTAGTGATGACACTCATCAGTGCTACCCCCGGTACAATGTAATCCATGTAGGAAAATCCACGCATGGGTCCCACCCTCTGCCCAATGAGGGAACCGAAAATAAGAAAGTAAAGTGAAGTGGTGACCGCGGCTGGTAGGACGGTCTGCGGCCATATGCGCATGAACCGGTAGACCTCCTTATAAAGGATGGTCCAGAGTGCAATTAAGTCTCTTTTGAAATGGCCGGTCTCTTCAAGAGAGTGTTGTGTGTCAAAAAAGCTCATGGATGTCCCTAGCTAACTGAAGCAAGCGAGAAGCCACTGGAGCCTCACCGTTCTGTCGTGCGTTATCAATGATAACGCACGCAAACGGTTGGGACATTAGGCTCGGCTGGCTTTTTTACGCTCATGTTCAAGAAGGAGTTTTTTCCGGATACGGATCGACTTCGGTGTTACTTCGACCAGTTCATCATCGTCGATAAATTCGAGAGCCTGTTCGAGACTCATCTTGATGGGTGGGGTTAGGAGGATATTTTCATCCGAACCTGAGGCGCGCATGTTGGTGAGCTGCTTAGCCTTCGTTGGATTAACGACGAGGTCATTATCGCGGGAGTGAATCCCAATGATCATGCCTTCGTAGACTTCAGTTCCGTGCTCAATGAACAGGCGGCCACGTTCCTGTAGGCTGAATAGTGCATACCCAAGCGCCTTACCGGTCACCATGGAGATCAGAACGCCATTAACACGTTGCCCAATGTTGCCCTTCTTAACAGGTCCATAGTGGTCAAAGACGTGATATAGGAGGCCTGTACCTGAAGTGGCTGTCATGAATTCCGTCTGGAAGCCGATCAGGCCACGTGAAGGCATCATATACTCTAAGCGAACGCGACCCTGGCCATCTGGAACCATATTAAGCAGGTCGGCCTTACGTTCACCCAGCTTTTCCATGATGGAACCCTGGTTGATCTCTTCAACCTCGATGGTGACTGATTCATAAGGCTCGCAGGGTTCTCCATCAATCTCCTTGATGATCACTTCAGGGCGCGAAACACCCAGTTCATAACCTTCACGACGCATGTTTTCTATCAGAATCGATAGATGGAGTTCGCCGCGGCCAGAAACCTTGAACTTATCCGGATCCACAGTGTCCTCAACGCGAAGCGCCACGTTATGGAGTAATTCGCGCTGGAGACGTTCCCGGATCTGACGAGAGGTGATGTACTTACCTTCTTTACCTGCAAAGGTAGAGTTATTTACCTGGAACGTCATGCTGACAGTAGGTTCATCAACTGACAGTGGTGGTAAAGCTTCGATGGCATCGGGTGAGCACAGCGTGTCAGAGATTTCAAGTGTATCAATGCCTGTGAAGGCAATGATGTCGCCGGCATTGGCTTGTGGCACTTCAACACGTTCGAGGCCCTTAAATCCGAAAACCTGAAGCATACGTGCATTACGTTGTGAGCCATCACGATTGACGACAACGACGGGGGTATTGGTTTTGATGCTGCCGCGTTGGATTCTGCCAATACCGATCACGCCTACGTATGAGTTGTAATCAAGCTGACTGATTTGCATTTGGAAACCACCGGTCTCATCGACTTCTGGTGGGTGAACCTTGTCAATGATGGTCTGGAACAGTGGATCCATGTTCCCACTTCGGATTTCTGCATCGTCCCCAGCATATCCGTTCAGAGCAGAAGCATAAACGACAGGAAAATCGAGCTGTTCTTCGGTCGCGCCGAGACGATCAAATAGATCGAATGTCTGATCAAGAACCCAATGGGCCCGTGCACCAGGGCGGTCTATTTTATTGATAACGACGATAGGCTTGAGTCCAAGTGCGAAGGCTTTTTGTGTCACAAATCGTGTTTGTGGCATAGGTCCATCAACCGCGTCTACGAGGAGTAAAACAGAATCAACCATCGACAGCACACGTTCAACTTCCCCGCCGAAGTCGGCATGGCCTGGGGTGTCAACGATATTGATGTGGTAACCGTTCCAGTCAATGGCGGTGTTTTTCGCCAAAATGGTGATGCCACGTTCTTTTTCAAGAGCATTCGAGTCCATGACGCGCTCTTCAACTTTTTCGTGAGCGGCGAAGGTTCCAGATTGCTGGAGTAGTTTATCAACCAGGGTTGTCTTTCCGTGGTCAACGTGGGCGATGATGGCGATATTACGTAACTTTTCGATCATGAGGGGGTGATGGCCCGAAGGTGTGTGGTAAACCCACCATTATACCGGATTACGGTGTCAATCCGGTAACAGACTCGAAAAGATGTCGTTACAAGTCCTTTTCAGTGTTTATGACCACACATGCCGGACCCACAACCGCCAACAGACGGTGAAGGGACGCTCTGGCTGGAGGGAGCAACACTTTTGCCATGTATGGCCGGTGCTGAAAGCAGTTTTTTGACTTCGTGGCTCCCGCAGTCTGGGCAATCTGGAATGGGATCGCTCATTTTATGAAGTGCCGTAAATGGATGATCACAGTTTTTACATTGATAATCGTAAGTGGGCATATATATCCTTCAGATCGTTTGAACTCGACGAGAAATCCAGCACTATCGGTGGATGACTGTAGTAATCTCATGCAGATTGTACCATTGTGAAAGCACACATCTTCAATTGTAAATCCAATGTTCATGTATACCTTTTGAGGCAACAGTGGCCTATTTCATATTTAGGGTCCTCCTCTTTGCCTTCATGGCGTATGGGGCCCTAGCCGAGCCCAATATTCTGGATCCTGGTCCTCAGCTGGCCACGTATCCAACGAATACGTCAACGCTTCAGCAAGGCACTATTAATCTCGAGTACACCCCATTTGCTTATGAAGGTGGAAGATCGGGAACCCCGGGACAGAATGATGAAAAATCAGGGACTTACTATAATCAGTTCATGGCACATATTGGTGCGACTGACGAGGTTGAACTCCGCGTTTATGGAAGTGGCTTGGCTTGGGGTGAGGCAGGAAGCTCGGGGGTTAATTTTTCCCCGCTTAGTTTCTCAACATTGGTCTCTATCTGGCATGAGCATGATGAGTATCCTTATCTACCCGCCTTTTCAGTTGAAGCATCCATCAATACCGAGTTGCTGGGAAATTCAACGACTAACAGTGGCACCAATCCAGGGGTACAGTTTGCGTTTTCCAAAGATTTTCCGTGGGACACGAACCTAAATATCAGTATGGGCCCTATGCGCTCTAGGGTAAATGTAGGTAACGACGAAAATTCAGTCTATAAAAATCAATGGGATTTTCTATTCCAGTGGGCGCTTAGTAAAGTGCTCATAGAGAAAAAACTTTCAGGATTCTTTCATGGGTATTACAACGGTACCAATGCTGTTTCTATCCCTGCAGAAGGACAAGGACCCAGTCGAAATCTATTCGGAGTTGGTTCGACTGGTATCGGCGGTGGGTTGATATGGACCGTTACCGATCGGTTGTCAATGTTTGGTCAGGTGAGTGGGGGTATCAATAGCGAATCCCCATCTATTTTGACCTGGTATGGACTAGCCGTAGCATTTTGAGTTACTTACCCTGTGCAATGGGCCCAGGATATTAAAATGGTTTCAGAACAGCCAGCAGAACGATAGCGACTAAAAACAGAACGGGAACTTCGTTCATCCAGCGATAGTAAACATGGCTGTGATAATTACGGTCATGTTTGAAATCGAGCAGCCATCGGCCACACTGAACATGGTAGATCACCAGAAATACCAGCAAACCCAGTTTGGCGTGTAACCAACCACTTCGGCCATAGAGTGCCCAAGCATAATCGGTCAGCATCCAGATACCAAAAATTAGTGTAAGGATCATTCCGGGCGTTGTTATACCCCAGAAGAGTTTTCGTTCCATGATTTTGAAACGTTCTTTACTCACGCTGTCGTCAGAAAGCGCGTGATACACGAACAGTCTGGGTAGATAAAACAGCCCTGCGAACCAAGTCACCATGGAAATCAAATGTAAGGCTTTCAGTAACATAATCGGTGCGCATTCTTGTATGACCAGAAAGCCCGATGGTGGAATCCATCGGGTCTCTGTTTATTGATAATGCTTAGTCAGCCAACTGCTGGATTCCGTCGAGGAACCACGTAGGCTGGCGGCTATTGTTAGATCGTGTGAAGTGCCAAACCTCTCTGACTTGATTTGGATGATCCGTTGGGTTTTCACGCATCAATACATCGAAGAGGACCGTCACCTCTCTATCGGAGCCGATGTCTCTAACTTCCAGAAGTTCGGCCTCAACTTTGAGAAGGTCAGTTTGGTTACTTGTAGTCCCACGAGCACGTATCTGGTCTTGCAATTCACCAAAAACTTTGTCTGTAGTCAGTGCCCTAAGATCAGCAAGATCACCATCGTCCCAAGCTTTCTGCATCATTTCATAGGCCCGTTTGGCACCTTCAAGGAAATCTGCAGTATCAAATCCTTGTGGTATTGCAAGACTACGTGTGGGCGTGGTGGCTTCGCTGGCGCCCCCTCGGCGGCTTAAAATGTCAGTATTGAATCCAGCAGGGTTTGATTCGCCCTGTGATTCGCGTCGGAAAGTTTGATCCTGGGTTGGGCTGCTGTCTCTGTAGAAAGTCCCTTGAGCACTGGCGACGGGGTTTTGGTTACTTCGTCTTGCTGCAAGTAACTTAAAGAGCAGAAACGCAATTCCAGCAAAGATTAAGATATCGAAGAAATTAATGTGCTCGAAACCACCACCAAAGAACATGGCCCCTAGAAGGCCTCCGAGTGCCATGCCGCCTAAGAATCGAGCCATGCCACCACGCTGTGCCAACGAGTCCCTGACGGACTGGTTTCGTTGCTGTGCAGCGCCATAGGCTGGTTGTGGGTTAGATGGCCGGCTCATCCCAGGTTCCATACCCGGAGATCGTTGGTAGGGTGTGCTGTAGGACGGACGGCTTCCGAAAGACTTTCCGCCGCCCATACGGGCCGCCATAGCTTCTGAGCTCGAAATAGCGAGTAGTGTTATTACGCAAATCGTACTGATCAAAGCAGTCAATTTATTCATAAGTCTCAAAGGTCTCTTGTTGATAACATCTATCAATATGAGGGTAGATGGTTTCTTTATCAAGCAGGCTTGATGAAAAAAACATGATTTGCCTCAATGCAAGCTTGGATTCGACTTTATATAAACAGTTCAAAACAGCATAATATTTCGAACTAGGTTAAGATTTCTTCGTCTAACTACTGTCTCGATAATTTTGGAGATCCTTAATGAGTCAAGTAAATACCCGAGCCGCTCATAATGTTTTCGGTGCGGTTGATACCAACCGAGTGCTACGAAACACCTATGCCCTGCTCTCCCTCACCCTTATTTTTAGTGCGTTTTGTGCCGGCGCGGCCATGTTCTTGGAACTGCCCTACCCAGGGGTAGGCATCACTTTGATTGGCTACTTTGGTTTGCTTTTCTTGGTAACTAAATTTAGAAACAGTGCGACGGGCCTCATTTTTCTCTTCGCACTCACAGGTTTCATGGGCGCGACCCTAGGGCCTATCCTGAATGCATACATTGGTATGTATGCCAATGGTGCTGAAATGGTTATGACCGCGCTTGGTGGAACTGGGATCACTTTCCTAGGGCTTTCTGCTTATGCTTTGGTTTCACGCAAAGACTTTGGCTTTATGGGCGGCATGCTGAGTGCTGGGATCCTAGTCGCTTTCTTAGCAAGCCTTGTAGCCATCTTTATGCCTGAGGTGTCCGGCTTAACACTGGCTGTATCTTCGATGTTTGTGTTGTTGATGTCTGGCATGATCTTGTTTCAGACCAGTGAAATTATTCATGGTGGTGAAACGAACTACATCATGGCAACCTTGAGTCTTTACATCGCGATCTACAATTTATTTACCAGTCTTTTACAGATTCTCGGCATTCTTGGTCGCGACGACTGATCTTCCGAGCCCGAAAAGCCGCTGCTGACCTTTTGAGGTAGTAGCGGTTTTTTTTGCCTTGAGTTTTGTCTTGGTGGTATCTATCTGAGCTTGTGCTCTATGGTATCCTCTAGACGTTCTAATCCGTTATCGAACCATGCAACTTCCAGACTTTTCAAATAGCCGCGTTCTTGTCGCGGGTGATCTCATGCTTGACCGCTACTGGCATGGCGGTACATCCAGAATCTCTCCTGAAGCGCCCGTTCCCGTGGTGCACGTCGGTGAAATCGAAGAGCGAGCAGGTGGTGCGGGTAACGTAGCACTCAACATCGCAGTGCTCGGCAGTGCCGTAAGTTTGCTCGGTTATACAGGCGATGATGAAGCTGCTACGAGTCTGATTGGATTGATGGAAGGCTTTGGTGTCGAATGTCACGTTGAAAAGATCCCTACTCGGCCTACGATAACCAAACTTCGCGTCATGAGCCGTCATCAACAGCTTATTAGGCTGGATTTTGAAGATCGATTTAAGGACATCAGTCCTGACAAACTATACGACAAATTCGATCAACAACTGGTTCGTTCAGACGTAGTGATTCTGTCGGATTATGGCAAGGGGACCATACAGGATTTTACTTCTCTGATTGATCGCGCTCGCGCTCAAGGTAAACCCGTCTTGGTTGATCCCAAGGGCACTGATTTCAGTATGTACAGAGGTGTGACCCTGATTACACCCAATCGTAGTGAGTTTGAGGCGGTTGTTGGTGCTTGTCATGATGAAGCTGACCTAGTCGCACGTGGACTTGCACTCATGGATTCAATTGCGCTCGAGGCACTTCTCGTGACACGTGGTGAAGAAGGTATGACTTTATTGCAGCGGGGCGAACCCCCATTGCACCTTCCCGCCCACGCTAAAGAGGTGTATGACGTTACCGGTGCTGGCGATACAGTTATATCTTTGATTGCGGCTGGACTTGCTGCCAAATTAAGTCTGGCCGAGGCAACTCGTCTCGCCAACATTGGTGCGGGCATTGTAGTTGGTAAGCTCGGGACAGCTTACGTATCTGTGGAAGAATTGCAGCTAGCCCTTCATGCTTCACCGACATTTCATCGTGGCATTCTTCCTCTCGATGAACTTTTGCCTGTATTGGCCTCTGTCCGACGCGCAGGAAAAAAACTGGTCGCAACCAATGGTTGCTTTGATATTCTTCATCCTGGTCATGTCGACTATTTGAAACGAGCACAGGAGCTTGGGGATTATCTTGTGGTTCTGGTGAATACGGATGAGTCCGTTCAGCGTTTAAAAGGGCCTGAGAGGCCGATTAATCCACTAGATCATCGTATGATCATGCTCGCTGCCTTAGAGTGCGTTGATTGGGTGGTCCCTTTTAATGAAGATACCCCAAGAGATCTGATTGGTCGTATTCTTCCTGATATCTTGGTCAAAGGCGGTGACTACACCGACATTGAACATATCGCGGGCCATGATCACGTTTTGGCTAACGGTGGTGAGGTAAAAATCCTCAATTTTGTAGATGGCTACTCTACCACTAAGATTATTGAAAAAATTGCTCGCTCAGAAGCCCGTACTTAAGTCTGTCTGAGGCTTTTCCGCTCATTTTATTGGAACCTCTATGGCCGAACGTCCTCGTAAGAAAGTCGACAATAATATTGAGGCGATAAAAATACCGCCCTATTCAATCAATGCCGAGCAAGCAGTGATTGGCGCGTTGATGCTCGATAAGATGGCCTGGGATAAGATTGCTGATTTTCTAATTGAAGCGGATTTTTATCGTCGAGATCATCAGTTGATTTTCAGGGGCATCCAGATGCTGGCCGAAAAACAATCACCCTTAGACGTCATTACCTTATCTGAAACGTTAGAACAGCTGGGCTGGATCGAAGAGTGTGGTGGTTTGGCTTACCTTGCAACGCTCGCTAAAGAAACCCCGAGTGCGGCTAATGTTAGTGCTTATGCAGAAATCATCCGTGAAAAGTCAGTGATGCGTAATCTCATTAGCTCAGGTTCGGATATTGCCGATCTCGCGTTTTATCCTCAAGGTCGAGACACGATTGAGTTGATCGAAACGGCCGAACAAAAAGTCTTTCATATTGCAGACCAATATCGCCGTAAAGGGACGGGTTTCAAATCTATCAAACCCCTCCTCGCACAAGCCATTGATCGAATCGAACAGCTATTTCATAAAGAAGGCCATATCACAGGGGCTAGCACAGGATTCGCCGACTTCGATGACATGACATCGGGTATGCAGCCCTCAGACCTCATTATTGTGGCTGGCCGTCCTTCGATGGGTAAAACCTCATTCGCCATGAATATCGCCGAACATGTTGCTATTAAGGAGCAGGTCCCAGTTGCTGTGTTCAGTATGGAAATGCCTGGCGAGCAATTAGCCATGCGTATGATTTCCTCTCTTGGAAGAATTGATCAGCACCGTGTCCGTACTGGAAAACTGGAAGACGATGAGTGGCCACGCATGACATCGGCCATCAATATCCTGGCGGACACTAAACTCTATATCGATGATACGCCGGCGATGTCACCAACCGACGTCAGAGCACGTTGCCGAAGATTGGCTCGTGAAAATGATGGTAAGTTGGGTCTGGTGGTTATCGACTACCTACAATTGATGCAAGCCCCTGGATCCGAAAGCCGAGTAAATGAGATCTCAGAGATATCCAGATCATTAAAGGCTTTAGCTAAGGAATTGAATGTTCCGGTTATAGCGCTTTCGCAGCTAAATCGCAGTCTTGAGCAACGGCCCAATAAACGTCCCGTGATGTCAGATCTTCGTGAATCTGGTGCAATTGAGCAGGATGCAGATCTTATTGTGTTCATCTATCGAGATGAGGTCTATAACAAGGACAGCAATGAAAAGGGTACGGCAGAGATCATCATTGCCAAACAGCGTAATGGTCCGATCGGTACGGCAAGATTGACGTTCCTGGGCCAGTACACTCGATTTGAGAATTTCATTCACGACCCATATGCCGGCGAAAGCTACTGATCCCACGCGGGTCACGCATGCGACGATCAATCTTGGAGCGGTAACCAGGAACGCCGAGAAGATTCGCGCGATGGTACCGAAGGCAAAGATCATGGCTGTGATCAAAGCCAACGGTTATGGACATGGTCTGCTTCGCATCGCTAATTCACTGTCAGGCGTCGATGCACTTGCCGTAGCTCGCACGGATGAAGGTCTTGCACTCCGTGGTGGTGGCATCACACAACGGGTCATCGTTCTGCAAGGATTTGCCAATATTGCGGAACTTCAGCTTCATGTCAGTGCTAATCTCGAGCCGGTCGTGCATTCGCCCTGGCAAATTGAGGTGCTTGAGCACGCAAAGCTAAAGCACCCGATCCATGTCTGGTTGAAGGTTGATACGGGCATGCATCGATTGGGGTTGATGCCTGACGAATTCCCAAGCTGTCTTAAGCGTCTTGAGTCTTGTCCTGCAATCAATCAACCCATACCGATCATGACTCATTTCGCTAATGCGGATCATATTGAAGATGACTATACAGATCGGCAGATGGATTTCTTCAATCATCTTGGCACCCAAGGTCATGAGCGTTGTGCTCCTAATTCAGCGGGTATTCTTGGTTGGCAAGAGTCCCACACTGACTGGGTTCGGCCAGGTGTGATGCTTTATGGTGTTTCGCCTTTTGCCGATCGTACGGGTCTGGATGAAGGGCTTGAGCCCGTCATGACACTTAGAACGCACCTCATCAGCATAAAACATCTGGCTGTGGGTGCCAAAGTCGGTTACGGCTGTGTATGGACTTGTGAGCGTCCTACCCGTTTAGGCGTTATAGCCGCAGGTTACGCTGATGGCTATCCAAGATTTGCTGATTCAGGAACGCCCGTTCTAATTCGTGGCCACAAGGTCCCTATTGTTGGAAGGGTCTCGATGGATATGATGATGGTGGATCTCACCGATTGCCCTGAGGCTGAGGTGGGCGATGAAGTAACGTTGTGGGGTGAAGGCTTACCCATCGAAGAAATTGCCAAGCACGCATCCACCATTCCCTACACCCTGCTTACGGGCGTGACACCAAGAGTTCGAATGATCGAGATTTAATCAGCCAATGATTCTAGCCATCACAATCGCATCTTCACGTTTGCCATTCGCCGCGGGATAGTATCCCGGGCGCATGCCGATTTCATTGAACCCGAGGCTTCGATATAGCTTGATCGCTTTTGGGTTTGAAGGCCGTACTTCTAAGAACATGCTTTCAGTCCGAAAGCGCGTTGCAATATCGATCAGTTTCACCAGAACGACACGACCGTACCCTTTACCTTGGAACTGTGGTGAAACACAGACATTAAGGACGTGTGACTCGCCCGCGCCGATGGTGGATATACCATAGCAAACGACTTCACGTGCCCGCTCACCAACCCAGCAGTGATAACCTATTTTGAAGCAGTCACGGAAGGTTTCATACTCCCAGGGGAATTCGTAAGCAGAAGCCTCAATTTCGGCCACACGCTTCAGGTCTTCTCGCTCCATAGGACGGAGAATTAGATCAGCATTCGTCACTAGGCTTGGGAAATGTTTGTAATAAAAGTCACGTTCAGCATCATAGGTAACCCAGCGCTTGATCTTGGTGAAGAGGTCAGCAATTGTATCCATACCTTAAACCCAGTCTTCTCAACCTGAATAAGTGCTACGGGCTAATTTGATATCATCCCAAGCACGGCGTTTTTCGGTCTGTGACCTCAGTAAATAGGCTGGATGATAGGTCACAACCAGAGGAACCCCATCGTATTCATGGACGACGCCTCGGAGTTTACCGATGGGTGTCTGAGTCTTCAAAAGATTTTGTGCCGCAATCCGACCTACGGCCAGAATGATCTTCGGTTTGACTAAGGCTAATTGATTTTTGAGATAGCCTTCACAAGCTGCAACTTCTTCAGTCGAGGGATCGCGATTCTTGGGGGGACGGCATTTCAGTACATTTGCAATGTATACCTGATCACGTTCATACCCAGCTGCGAAAATCATTTCATTGAGGAGCTGGCCTGCTCGGCCTACAAAAGGGATGCCCTGGATGTCTTCCTGTTCACCAGGTGCTTCACCAATGACCATCCAGCGAGCGTTCTGGTGACCTGTACCAAAGACCGTTTGGGTTCTGCATCCAGAGAGTTCACAACGTTTACATCCCGTAACGGTCTCTTTTAAGGTACCCCAATCTAAAATCTCAGTGAGGTCATTGTCTTGAGACAGTCTGGAAGCGGCTTCGACTGCGACGGTGGAGGGTGGCTCGAACTCTGACTTTGCTGGCTCAGGGCCATAGGGCGGACGAATTCTGGATTCCCAGACATCTATGCCCATGGCCTTCAAGAGTTCATGAGATCGATCAGGCATGATTGTGTCTGCAGTTACACATCCGTCCCTGCCTGTGGATGCATTCGTTGCTGGGGGGTCTGAAGTTTGTTTGCGGCATTGATATAGGCCTTAGCGGATGCGATTACGATATCGGTGTCTGCGCCCTGGCCATTCACAATACGCCCCCCCTTTTCAAGGCGAACAGTCACTTCACCTTGCGCATCGGTCCCGGTTGTTATGTTGTTTACTGAGTACAACAACAGATGGGATTCGGTGTTGACGATCGCTTCAATGGCTTTGAAGCTAGCATCGACGACCCCACCACCCTGAGCGCTCGAAGTCTTTTCGAGACCATCAATGGTGAGTGTTATTTCAGAGCTAGGTATTTCACCTGTTTCAGAGCAGGCTTTTAAAGCCACAAGTTTGATGCTTTCATCGGCTGTTGATCCTCCAGCATCAGTGATCAGCGCCTGAAGATCTTCATCAAAAATGGTGTGTTTTTTGTCTGCGAGATCTTTGAAACGTGAGAAGGCTTCATTAAGCTCGGCTTCAGAAGTGAAGTCGATCCCGAGTTCGTGCATACGGGTTTTGAATGCATTTCTTCCCGAATGCTTGCCTAGGACCATTCGGTTCGCTGTCCAGCCTACGTCTTCAGCTTTCATGATTTCATAGGTTTCACGATGCTTGAGCACACCGTCTTGATGAATGCCTGACTCATGCGCGAAGGCATTAGCGCCAACAATCGCCTTGTTGGGCTGTACGGGAAAGCCTGTGATATTGGATACTAGTTTGGAGCAAGGAACGATTTCACGAGTATCGATGTCCACGTGACAAGGGAACACATCCTTCCTGGTTTTAACGGCCATAACGATTTCTTCGAGCGATGCATTGCCCGCACGTTCACCAAGGCCGTTGATCGTACACTCAACTTGTCGAGCACCATTGAGAACGGCAGATAAGGAGTTAGCGACAGCAAGCCCCAAATCGTTATGGCAATGAACTGAGAAAATGGCTTTGTCAGAATTTGGAATGCGTTCTCTCAACCGTCGAATGGTTTGTCCGAATTGGTCTGGGAGGCTATAGCCAACCGTATCAGGAATGTTGAGTGTCGTCGCTCCGGCATCAATGACGGCCTCCAGGATACGACAGAGAAAATCCTCCTCAGATCGACCTGCATCTTCAGGCGAGAATTCAACGTTATCGGTATATTGACGAGCACGCTTAACCGCTTTTACCGCGTACTCAATGACCTGATCTGGTTCCATTCTGAGCTTTAGCTGCATGTGAATGGGTGAGGTTGCGATGAAGGTGTGGATACGTGACCTTGAGGCTTCTTTGAGTGCTTCGCCTGCTTGATCAATATCGTTGTCTAAAGCACGAGCTAGTCCACAAACAACACTGTCCTTTACGGCACGGGCAACGGCTTGAACGCCTTCAAAGTCGCCTGGACTTGCAGCTGGGAATCCGGCTTCAATTACATCAACACGAAGCCTTTCAAGGGCACGCGCGATTCTCACCTTCTCATCGCGATTCATGGATGCGCCTGGGCTCTGTTCGCCGTCACGCAAGGTTGTATCAAATATGATGAGTTTCTCACTCATGATGTGTTCCGAGAATAAGTGTTGGGTTCTTTAAAGCTTGTGACATGGTCTAATCAATAGACTTTGTCACATGTAAATTCGTTCGATTGGAGTCGGAAATGGCTTTCCCAAAGATCGAGACAACGGTGATCTTCATGGAGAGATACGCTCTGTCTACCCTGCTTGCTCCTTAACCTAACTATAACGCGGCGGAAACCCCCATTCAAGGCAAGCTATTATGGGTGGCTTGATCGATAGCGATTCTATTAGCTTGAAGTATTTAAGCTCTTCGTTCACTCCGCATTTTGCGACGTCGAACAAGTGTTAGGACCAAACCCGATATTGCGTAAAGCGTAAAGATTGAAAAAAGAACGAGCGGTGGGTTGGTGAACATGAATGCAAAGACAAGCATGATCAGAATAGCCCAAATGAAAGACACCCGGCCACGAAGGTCGATGTCTTTGAAGCTGTAGTAACGGAAATTGCTCACCATCAAAAGACCTGTTGATATGGAGAGACCTGCGCCGATATAGCTCAGATATTCAGTGTCAAAAGAATACGTTGTGGCCACCCAGATGAAGCCTGCAATAATGGCGGCCGCAGCAGGACTCGGAAGTCCCTGAAAATATCGTTTATCGGCAGTAGCGATTTGAGTGTTGAAACGCGCCAATCTCAATGCGGCACCTGCAGCATGAACGAAGACGGCAACCCAGCCTAATTTACCTAAAGAGGAGAGCTCCCAGCTGTACAGTACCAGTGCGGGGGCTGCCCCAAAGGAAATCATATCGGCCATACTGTCGTACTCAGCACCGAATGCGCTTTGCGTGTTGGTAAGTCTTGCCACGCGCCCGTCCAGACCATCCAGAACCATGGCGATAAAGATCGAAATGGCGGCAATATCATATTGCTGATTGAAGGACGAAGTGATGGCGTAAAAACCAGCAAAAAGAGCCGCTGTAGTGAAAAGATTCGGGAGTAGATAAATCCCCCGGCGACGTTTGGTAATGGGCTTATTCTGTTCCATATCAGGGGTGTTCGATTGAAGATGAGACCAAGTTAACACAGAAAGACGAGGACGCTAAAGTGATGTTACCTTCCGGAATCTTGTCTGCTTAGAAGGGTTCTATGAAAAGCACAGTCCACAATTGAAAAGGGGTGGAACTAGACCACCCCTTCTTTCGATCAAGTTGTCGTCAAATGAAGAACTTAGTTCTTGGTCTTGTCGACGATCTTGTTAGCCTTAATCCAAGGCATCATGTCGCGAAGCTTCGCGCCTACTTGCTCAATTTGATGTTCGCGACCCAAACGGCGCTTCGCCTTGAGCGTAGCTGCACCGGCTTCATTTTCGAGAATGAAGTCACGAGCGAATTCACCATTTTGGATTTCACGAAGGATTTTCTTCATTTCCTTTTTGGTTTCTTCTGTGACTACGCGTGGGCCACGGGTCAGATCGCCATACTCTGCAGTGTTGGAGATGGAGTAACGCATATTGGCGATACCGCCTTCATACATTAGATCAACAATGAGTTTAAGCTCATGAAGACACTCGAAGTAAGCCATTTCAGGCGCGTAGCCTGCTTCAACTAGTGTTTCGAAACCTGCTTGTACCAGTGCGGTGGTCCCACCGCAAAGTACGGCTTGTTCACCAAATAGATCGGTTTCAGTTTCTTCACGGAAATTGGTTTCGATGATGCCTGCACGTCCGCCACCATTGGCTGAAGCGTAAGACAGGGCAATCTCCTTGGCTTGGCCAGAGGCATCTTGATAGACCGCGATCAAGCTGGGCACGCCACCACCTTGTGTGTAGGTAGAGCGGACCATATGCCCAGGGCCTTTTGGTGCGATCATAATCACGTCAAGGTCAGCACGTGGCAGAATTTGTTCGAAGTGAATATTGAAGCCGTGAGCGAAAGCCAAAGCCGCTCCGCGCTTGATATTCGGTTCAATCTTATCTCTATAAAGCTTCGCTTGATGTTCATCAGGAGCCAAGATCATGATGACGTCTGCGGCCTTTACGGCGTCTTCGATAGCCGCAACTTCGAGGCCAGCGTTCTTCGCTTTAATGGCAGACTCTGAACCGGGTCTCAGGGCAACGACCACAGATACGCCTGATTCTTTCAGGTTGTTTGCGTGGGCATGGCCTTGTGAGCCATATCCAACAATTGCAACTTTCTTGCTGCGAATGATGGATAGGTCGGCGTCTTTGTCGTAATAAACCTGCATGGTTTTCCTCTGTGTAATGGGCTAAAAATAGTTAGAGAAGCGGGTTAGAGATGTAAACCGCGTTCTCCTCGCAAGATGCCTGTCGTACCGGAACGAACAACTTCAACGATGTGATCGCTGTCGATGGCACGAAGGAAAGCATCAAGCTTGGATTTGTCACCTGTCAGTTCGATAACATAACTGTTATTTGTAACATCCAGAATATTGCCGCGGAAGATCTCACTGAGTCGTTGAATTTCTTCACGCAGATGATCCGTCGCGTTCACTTTGACCAGCATCAATTCGCGTTCGATGTGAGACGCTTGAGAAATATCAATGAGCTTGATGACATCAACCAACTTATTAAGTTGTTTCGTAATCTGCTCAACGATTTCTTCACTGCCCGTGGTGACCAAAGTCATTCTAGACATTGAGTCATCTTCTGTAGGCGCTACGGTCAGGGTTTCGATGTTGTATCCGCGCGCACTAAAGAGGCCAGCAACCCGCGACAATGCGCCGGCTTCATTTTCGAGAAGGATGGATATGATGTGCCTCATCAGGACAACTCCGTCTCGGTGGTAACGCCCGGGGCCAGTCTCATTTCATTATGAGCTTTACCGGCTTCAATCATTGGGTACACATTCTCGGATGGATCGGTTAGGAAGTCTAAAAATACGGTCCGAGTTTTCTGTTTGAAGGCTTCTTCAAGCGCTGGACGAACATCGGCGGGTTTATCGACACGAATACCAATGTGCCCATAAGCTTCTGCCAACTTAACGAAATCAGGAATGGCTTCGAGATAAGAGCTTGAGTAGCGGCTTTCGTAGCTGAATTCCTGCCATTGGCGCACCATGCCCATATAGCCATTGTTTAGGTTGACCACTTTGACGCCTGTTCTGTATTGGAGTGCGGTGGCAAGCTCCTGAATACACATCTGAATACTGGCTTCGCCTGTGATACAGGCTACATCCGATTCTGGATGAGCGAGTTTCACGCCGATAGCGGCCGGTAGGCCAAATCCCATGGTGCCTAAGCCGCCGGAATTAATCCAGCGTCTCGGTTGGTTGAAGCGATAATATTGGGCAGCCCACATCTGATGCTGACCAACATCAGACGTCACAAATGCTTCACCCCGGGTTACTTCCCAGAGCTGCTCGACCACGAATTGCGGTTTGATCAGTGAGCTTGAACGGTCAAAACCAAGGCAATCGACCGAGCGCCACTTTTCGATACGCTCCCACCAAGAAGACAAGGCTGAAGCGTCTGGACGCTCTTCTGAGCTTTCAAGGGCCTGTATCAGGTCGAGGAGGACCGCTTTAACTTCACCCACAATTGGAATATCCACGCGAACCGTTTTGGATATTGAAGCTGGATCAACATCTACATGGATGATTTTAGCGTCAGGACAGAATTGTGCGAGCTTGCCTGTAACGCGATCGTCAAACCGCGCACCAATGGCAATCAGCACATCACACTCGTGCATCCCCATATTGGCTTCATAGGTTCCGTGCATGCCCAACATGCCCACGAACTGGGGGTCGGTTGCTGGGAAAGACCCAAGGCCCATGAGTGTATTGGTGATGGGGAACCCAAGGAGGCGCGTAAACTGAATCAGTTCCTCAGAGGCTTCGCCAAGAATTACGCCACCACCTGTGTAGACCATAGGGCGTTTGGCGCTCAGAATGAGGTCAACAGCCTTTTTGATCTGCCAACGGTGTCCTTTTACGTGTGGATTGTATGAACGAATCGAAACACTGGAAGGATATTCGTAAGGAACTTTAATCTTTGGATCGGTGATGTCTTTAGGTATATCGACCACCACAGGGCCTGGACGACCGCTGGTGGCAATGTAAAAAGCCTTCTTCATGGTTTCTGCTAATTTGGATAGGTCTTTAACCAAGAAGTTATGTTTGACACAGGGTCTTGTGATGCCGATGGTGTCACATTCTTGAAAGGCATCACTGCCAATCACGGGCGTGGGTACCTGACCTGTGATCACAACAAGTGGAATCGAATCCATGTAGGCTGTGGCGATGCCTGTAACAGCATTGGTCGCACCCGGGCCCGAGGTGACCAAGACAACGCCTGGTTTACCGGTTGAACGCGCGTAACCATCCGCAGCATGGGTTGCGCCTTGCTCATGTCTGACTAGGATGTGCTTGACGTCGTCCTGCTGGAAGATAGCATCGTAAATGTGCAACACAGAACCGCCAGGATAGCCGAATATGAATTCAACTCCTTCGTCCTTCAAGCACCGGACAACAATTTCAGCGCCACTCAGCTCCACTAATCTATACCCCAGTATGAAGGCCTCTAAGCCTATTGATGCTCAATAACGGATCAATAAATAGCCGGTAAAAATACTAGGAGTTGTCGAAGACGTCAAGGATAGCTTGGGTTCAAACAAAAGATTCTAAACACAGTCCCTTGCTTTGAAGCCATTAAAGACAGCCGGGTGGTTTTGGTAGACCTCCAATAAAGCAAACATTGCGAACAGGGCTGCCATCAAACAAGCCATTTAAATATCGAGAACACCCCTTTTCATCACCGAAAGCCTTTTGAACGGCCTTTATGAATAAGCGATTATTGGGGAGATAGTCATATTGTTGGTAATAGTCTCTAATGAAATCGATGAGTTCCCAATGATGATCCGTTAAGGTAATGGCAAGTTGCGAAGCGAGCTCACGGGCAATGTCCCGATTCCAGTCCGCGCTGTTGATAAGAAAACCATCATCGGTCTGATCAATTGTTTTGAGCATCGAGTTCATGCCCACGTCAGCACTCGCTTGTAAGAAAGAGTTAGTCCTACCATCTGTAGATAGGAAATCGTTTGAAAATGACTGTGATCCGCTGTAAATCGAGCGGGAGGCAGTACGTAAATCACGACCTTGGGCCTGTAAGTCACTGGATCCTGGATGTTTTGATGGTCATAGGTGTGATGTTCCATCAAAAGGAGCCCATCATCGGCTGAGAGCAGACTTAGACAGTCATCATAACCTTTGAGTGATTGAATCAGGTGAAGTGTGGGCATTAGGCGTTGATGATGTGATCCTGACTGTTTACGAGTAATCTAAGTTCATCCTTATTTAAGGCCTTGACGGTCAGTGTAAGGTCTTCAACGCTTAACCCTTGAAGCGAAAGCTCATGCTCATCGACATAAATGTGGTGGATATCATAAAGATTGAGGCTGACAAGTTGCTTCGAAATGCGGCTCGGTTGGTCAACCTTTGAACGCAGCTGTTCGATCCCTCTATTCAGGAAAAGAACGGTGATAACCTGATCAAATGCAGAGGCTGTGAGCATCATATCCAGAGCTTCTAGAGCTAAAAGTGCTGGTTCCACTGGGCGGCGGATGATGAAGAGTATTTTTTTTGGGTTTTGCGGCTCCATGGTTCAGGCACCAAACACAATGATTCGATCGGCTTTTAACAAGGCATCCATCCAAAGTCCTAGTCCACCGGGTCGAAATCCAGGGTAAGGCTGCAGATGGTTGGGTGATGACGATGTTTCGGTTTTGAATCCCCGTCTTTCTGCAGCGGTTGAACAAAAGACGAGGTCCACGCCTTGTTTTGCCAGTGCTGACCAGGCCATTGAACGTTCAGATGCTGACCCTCTATGTGGTGGGAATGCATTGAGAATGCCGTCTGAATAAAAAAATATCCTAACAACCTCATGGCCAGAATTCAGTATGGCAGTGATAAACTGATAGCATGTATCTGCGCTACTTTCTGTGCTTCTGAGGTCTTGTACCTGTATAGCAAATTTCATTTCTTTGGGCGCCATACCTAAGTTCACTATTGGCTTAAAGACATCAAGAAACCATCGACCGATGAATCTTAAAAGGCTAATTGCCTCACTTCTCATCATGACTTATGGATCATTGGCTTTCAATTATGGTATCGCCAACGAGGTCAAGGATGTCAATTTAAACGAGTTGCCTGATATCGGTGATCCAACCGGAACTTTGATGACCGGTCAACAAGAAGCTGAATTAGGCGAGGCGTTTTACCACAGTTTATTTGGTCAAATGCAGATCAGTCAGGACCCTGAGATCACTGATTACATCCAGTCTTTAGGTAGCCGGTTGACCATCTCAAGTGATACGCCGTCGCAGAAATTTACTTTTTTTGTCGTCATTGAACCCACGATCAACGCTTTTGCTGGCCCTGGTGGCTATATCGGGGTGAATTCTGGGCTGATCTTGCTTTCTGAGGAAGAAAGTGAGCTTGCTTCAGTGCTCGCACACGAAATCTCACATGTAACGCAAAGGCACATGTTCCAATCATTCCAGGCGGCCAGCCGTCTTTCGATACCGACAGCCATTGCCATGTTGGGTGCCGCTCTTTTGGGTGCGAAAGGTGGCTACAACGGGGCTCAGGCGGCCCAAGCGGCTTTGATGGGTGTGCAGGCTGCTGGTACCCAGTATCAAATTAATTTTACTCGGGACAATGAAGCTGAAGCTGACCGTGTCGGCATGCAGATTATGTCCAAGTCGGAATTCGATCCCAGAGCGATGCCGTCATTCTTCGAAAGAATGCAGCAGTCGACACGCTTTTCCGGCAATCATTTGCCTGAGTTTCTCCTAACTCACCCTGTTACGGTGTCACGTATTTCAGATACGCGTGATCGTGCTGAGAAATTTACCTATAAACAGTACCCTGATTCGCTGGTCTATCTCATTATCAAGGCAAAACTTCGAGTCATGACCACTCCGCCCCAGGAAGCGTTTCATCACTTTCAGTCTATGGCTGGTAGAGGAACTATGCTCCAGCAGGATGTAAACCATTATGGTTTGGCGCTCGCTGCCACGAAGCTTGGGCATCATGATGTGGCTCGAACCACCTTGCAGCGTCTGGTGATGGCCCATCCGCAGCAGTCACAATTCGTTAATGCGCTCGCGGATGTTGAGATGCACGCTAAAAACTATCGAAAATCCGTGCAGATCTATGAAGAAGCTTTTCATCGATTCCCGGGTAATGAAGCGATGACCCTTAATTATGTAAGAGCCCTCCTAAATCTGAATGAAGCGGCGAAGGCACGGCAAATACTCCATGATTACACCCGCTATCACAAACCTACGCCCGATGTTTATGAATTGATGGCTGAAACCTATAATAAGCTGGGTAATGAAGCTGAGCAGCATCGTTACTATGCCGAGGGCTATCATATGCTAGGTAATATTAAGCAGGCAATTTTGCAGCTTCAATTGGCGAAACGATCGGCTGGTGGGGATTACTACCTCAATTCAGTTTTGGATGAACGGATGCAGGCCTGGACGGCTGAAGATCGGGAGCGCTCGGGGAAAACAAATAATAATTAATCCATGCAGGAGTGAAACGCATTCAATAAAGCGTCGAGCACTCAAAATCCTTGAGGCTTCTGGAATAGCTTGTTGGCTCCCCTGCTCTTCTGGTCTCGGGGCAATCTTCCCGATTAGAGCCCTACAATCCCCCGTTCGATTTCGCCCTGTTTTCTTAGCTCGCGTTTCATGATTTTGCCGGCCGCATTCTTAGGTAGTTCTTCTACGTTGATGAACCGTTTAGGGACTTGATGACGCCCTAAGTGCTCCCGGCAAAAGGTTCTTAATTGTCGATCTAGTTCAAGTGGGACTGGATCAAGCACAACGAAGGCAATAGGGATTTCACCATGTAGTTCGCTGGGTTCTGCTATTACAGCCGCTTCTTTAAGGTTTGGAAACTGGTAGAGGACTTCCTCAATCATTCTTGGGTAGACGTTCATCCCATTCACAATGATGAGATCTTTTTTTCGATCAACGATGCTGAAATAGCCATCCTCATCGCGGGTACCAAGATCACCTGTTAAGAACCAATCACCCATGAATACGGCCGCAGTCGCATCAGGCTGATTCCAATAACCTTTCATGACATTGGGTCCACGGACGGCAATTTCACCTACCTCGCCGTCGGATAATTCCTGGCCTTCGTCATCAACAATTTTCATTTCGACATCTGGAACAGGCAGGCCGACTGTGCCAGGTTTGCTGATGCCATCGATGGGGTTAACGCAGGTTACTGGTGAACATTCGGTCGGTCCGTCACCCTCACAAATTCGGATGTTGAAACGTGTTTGAAATTGATGCATTACGGAAACAGGCATCGCAGCACCGCCTGCGATAGCGAATCTAAGACTTTTAAGCAGTGCAACACGATCGTCCTTAAGTCGAAGCATCACGGAGTACATGCTCGGAACACCAAGGAAGATCGTGGCCTGATGAGCGTTGATCATATGAGCTACAGTGTCTGGCTCGAATCGAGTCATGGGCACTAGGGCGCAGCCATTGGTGAGTGGTGTGAGCATCCCTACTGTTGAAGCAAAGGCATGAAACATGGGCAGAACGACTAGCACAACATCCGCACCTGAGCGCCAATGCATGGCCGCATGAACACTTTTGCAATTAGATGTCAGATTTCGATGGGTCAGCATGGCGCCTTTTGGGAAGCCAGTGGTGCCCGATGTATAAAGAATAGCAGCCAGATCGTGTTCGGGCTGAAGGCTGATTTCAGGTGGTGGTTCCTTCATCGCCAGAAGGCCCTCTAAATTATTTTTTTGGTTAGGCCCAAGCGAGCTATCATCACCGATCCTGTAGAGATCAAGCTCAGAGTGATCCTCCATTAAGCGCAGGACTGTTGTCTGGAGAGAGTCATGATAGAAAAGACCTCGTGCACCAGAATCTTTCAAGATAAAGGAGATTTCATCGGTATTGATCAGAAGATTGATCGGTACCACTGTTGCACCCGCTTTAAGAATCCCTGCGTAGACGATGGGAAACTCAGGCCCGTTGGGGCAATAAAGTGCGATTCGATCTTTAGGGCTGATACCTTGCGCCACCAATGCGCCTGCAATCTGGTCGGACAAACCATTGAATTGTCGGTGAGTGATGATGCCCTCATCGGTAATGATCGCGGCATGATCCGGATATTGGCGCGCACTGCGCCTTAAAGCTTGAGTAAGATCAGTCACGTGACCCGTTGGTTTTTCGAACTATGGGGGGTCTGACCAAATTTAAGTCTGGTCAGACCGATTGGGATAGGACTAGTTGATGACGTTGTGTCCTCGGCCCCGCATACAGGTAATGAAGGCGCGCTTGTAGTTATCGTCGGCGCTGATTCCTTCGTAGCTGCCGCCACCGATACCTCCAGCACCTGCACCGATCGCGGCGCCTGTTCCGGGAGAGCCGACCGCCGCACCAATAGCCGCACCGGCTGCTGCTCCAAGAAGACCCCCGACGGCGACGCCCTTGGCGGTTTCAGTGCCAGCTGATCCTGCCTGTTGAGCCATAGCCTTACACTGTTCGGTATCCTGAGGGATGGCCGCTGCATGTTTATCGTTCTGGCTATCAACGACCGGTTGCCAGTTGCTGTAAGTTGCACAACCCGACATCAGTGATAGCAGAAAAACAGGCGCTAATCTTGATGGTTTCATGGTGTATCTCCTTCGTTCTAAAAAGCAATGTAGTGACGATTAATAGAAAATAGCTTGCATCAACCAATAATGGCTTCACCTCGGGCCAATCTGGGCAAAGGACCGTCTATACCCATAGCATAGCGCATGACTCGATTCTTAGCGGGTCTGATTCGCTCTGCTAGGCCCAACCCTAAGTTGCGGACGAATTTAACAGGACCGCTTGTGTTGCCAAACGCCCTGAAGAACAGGTCCATCACCGTCATCATGATCAGATTATTGTTGCGGCGCATAGCTTCATATTGATCTAGCGTTGATTTGGAACCGATATCACGTTTCTCTTGATCTGCTGCCAGTATGACTTCAGCTAAGGCTGCGGCGTCGAGGAGTCCTATGTTGACTCCTTGTCCCGCAAGAGGATGAATCATGTGGGCCGCATCCCCAATCAGTGCAATGCCTTCTTTAACGTATTTAAGTGCGTGCTGACGTTTTAAGGGAAAGCTGCCTTTAGAAATAATGGATTCAATCTCACCCAGCGTATCGGGGAAAGTCGATTGAAGTTCTCTTAAAAGAGCATCGTCATCCAGTGATTTAAGGCGTTTCACTTCATCAGGTGTGTTGTACCAGACTAATGAACCATTGGGGCCTGAGAGAGGTAGGAACGCTTGAGGGCCATGGGGAGTGAAACGCTGCCACGTGATGTCTTGCTGGCCATAGCCAGTTTTGACCGTCAGCACCATGGCATGTTGTTGGTAATCCCATCCACTTACGCCCATGCCCGCTGCTTGCCGGACCTGCGAGAGACCGCCATCGGCAGCTACGAGTAAACGGCCAGTGAGTACCCGGCCATCAGCAAGCTGGACGGTTGAACCTTCTGGGCGGTAATCGATTTTTTGGGTTTTTACTGAGGAGTAGAGGTCAATGTTATCGAAGTCCTTAAGCCGTTCAAGGACTGCTAGCTGGATAATTCGGTTTTCAACGATATGACCTAGGACCGGCTCATTGATGTCTTCGCTTCTAAATTCAACATCGCCCTTTTCTTCCCAGACTCTCATGCGGCGGTAGGGGCAGAATCGACGTGACGTGATGCCTTTCCATGCGCCCGTTGTTTTGAGTATGCTGGCGGAGGCAACGCTCACGGCTGAAACGCGCAGGTCATGCGGTTGATCTGAACTGTATTCGGGTGGGATGGCATCTTCGATAACGGCTACCTTAATGTGGCTACCACCTAGCGCGCAGCCTAACGTGGCACCTACCATTCCGCCGCCTACTATCAAGACGTCATAGGGTTCATGGTTCATGTTTTCTCCTTCATTATGAGGGAATTATCCAACATCCTGGAGCAATCTGGTTAAGTTAAATCAATTATCCGCTTTTTTCTGCGATCGAATTGTGGAATGTCTCTTGCATGAAAGGCCATAGAGGACAAGGCTTATGTTTCAAACGGGTAATAGTTGATTTAATCGTTAGTTCGAATCAGCCTTGAAAATAAGCGACAATTTCTTTATATTTTCTGGCCATTTGCTTAACGTTCCATAAGCTCTGGCACAAGTGCCAAACCGTTGCAAGAAGGCCTGTCGCGACCTGAATTGTTGATGTTTCCAATAATGGGCTTAGTGCCGCATCCGACACCATGGAGTGTTTCGTGAATAGCCACTACGTCCCTGACTGAGGTAAATAATGAGTTTCAATGCCGTTCCCGCCAAGCAGGGTCTTTATGACCCCCGTAATGAACATGACGCTTGCGGCGTGGGCTTCATCGCTCACATTAAAGGTCAAAAGAGTCACGATATTGTTCGTAAGGGTCTTGAAATACTCGAAAACCTGACACATCGTGGTGCTGTAGGTGCCGATCCTCTTGCAGGAGACGGTGCCGGCATCCTGATTCAGTTGCCCGATGCCTTTCTTCGAGCAGAATGCGCTAATTTGGGGATAACGCTTCCGGAAATCGGCCACTATGGCGTTGGCATGATGTTTCTGCCAAGACAACCGGACCATAAAGCGGCCTGCGAAAAAATTATTGAAGAATTAATTCAGATTGAAGGGCAAACGTTACTCGGATGGCGTGATGTGCCTATCCGAAGCGAAGGACTGGGCGAGTCGGTCAAGATCATTGAGCCTGTCGTTCGTCAGGTCTTTATTGCCCGTGGTCCGCTTTGCCAAGATCAGGACGGTTTTGAACGTAAGCTCTTTGTGATCCGAAAGCAGATCGAGAATCGGGTTTTAAACCTGCGACTCAGCGATGGCAAGATGTTCTACGTCCCATCGTTTTCTTCGAGAACACTCGTATATAAAGGCATGCTGTTGGCAGATCAGGTCGGTGTCTTTTATTCCGACTTGAGTGATGATCGGATGGTATCGGCTTTGGCGCTGGTACATCAACGCTTCTCAACGAACACTTTCCCTACTTGGGATTTGGCTCATCCATTCAGAATGATTGCCCATAATGGTGAAATCAACACCTTGCGCGGGAATGTGAATTGGATGGCGGCGCGCCGTCACTCGATGTCATCCGAACTGCTTGGCGAAGATCTGAATAAGATTTGGCCATTGATTGGTGAAGGTAATTCCGACTCTGCGAGTTTCGACAATGCCCTTGAGTTATTGGTCATGGGTGGTTATTCACTCGTACACGCCATGATGCTGCTCATACCAGAAGCTTGGGCGGGCAATCCCTTGATGGATGAAAAGCGTCGTGCGTTCTATGAATACCATTCCGCGGTCATGGAGCCTTGGGACGGTCCTGCGGCTGTGGCCTTTACCGATGGTCGCCAAATTGGCGCGACGCTGGATCGTAATGGCTTACGTCCCGCTCGGTATCTCATTACGGATGATGACTATGTCGTCATGGCTTCGGAAATGGGTGTTTTGACCATTCCTGAACATAAAATCATCAAAAAATGGCGCTTACAGCCAGGTAAGATGTTCCTGATCGATATCGAGCAAGGACGCATCATTGATGATGCTGAGATCAAAGCCGAGCTTGCTGAGAAAGCTCCATACCAGCAATGGTTGAACGAAACGCAAATCCAGCTGGAGGACCTCCCGCCAGAAGTTGCGGCAATGGCTCCAGATGCAAAAACCTTAATGGATCGTCAGCAAGCGTTCGGCTATACCCAAGAGGACATCAAGTTCTTCCTCACGCCTATGGCGTTGACCGGACAGGAACCAGTTGGGTCCATGGGGACTGATGCCACGTTGGCTGTGCTTTCGAATCGTTCTCGTATGCTATACGACTATTTCAAGCAAGGCTTTGCACAAGTTACAAACCCAGCTATCGATCCGATTCGAGAAGAATTGGTCATGTCACTGGTTTCTCATATTGGTCCGAGACCTAATCTTTTGGGGTTGAAGCACGGTGGTCAGCACAAGCGACTCGAAGTGCATCAGCCCATCCTCACCAATAAGGATTTAGAGAAGATTCGTCGGATTGAAGCGCGCACGAATGGTGCCTTCAAAACAGTTACCTTGAGTAGTTGTTATGCCAGTGACTTAGGTGCCTCCGGAATGGAAGTTGCTTTAACGGTTCTTTGCAGCAAAGCTGAGCGTGCCGTGCATGATGGCAATAACATTTTGATCATTTCTGATCGTGAAATGGATGCTGAACATGTCGCGATACCGGCCTTATTGGCTACCTCAGCTGTACATCATCATTTGATTGATGCAGGTCTTCGAACTGAAGTGGGTCTTGTGATTGAAACGGGGGAAGCAAGAGAGGTTCATCACTTCGCCTTGCTGGCTGGTTATGGCGCTGAAGCGGTTAATCCCTATCTGGCTCTTGATACGTTGTCTGATTTGAGAAGAACGCTGCCTGATCAGGTCTCCGAAGATGATCTTCATAAGCGTTACATCAAGGCGATTGGTAAGGCACTTTTAAAAATTATGTCCAAAATGGGCATCTCAACCTACCAGTCTTACTGCAGCGCACAAGTATTCAATGCGATTGGTCTCAGTGATGAGTTCTTAAAGCAATATTTCACGGGCACCTCTAGCACCACCGATGGTGCAGGTCTCACTGAAATTGCCGAGGAAACCCTAAAACGTCATCGTCAAGCTTACGGTAATGCGCCAATATTTCGAAATGCACTCGACGTCGGTGGTGAATATGCTTATCGCGTTCGAGGTGAGGAGCACGTATGGACGCCCGAGACGATTTCTAAGCTTCAACACGCTACTAGGACCAATAACTGGGAAACCTATGTCGATTACACCAAGTCGATCAATGAACAAAACGAACGTTTACTGACTCTTCGCGGTCTTTTGGATTTTAATTTTGATCGCCCTGCTGTGCCTCTTGAAGAAGTTGAATCAGCCAAAGACATCGTAAAACGTTTCGCGACAGGCGCTATGTCGTTTGGCTCTATATCGTATGAAGCGCATACCACTCTAGCGATTGCTATGAACCGCATTGGCGGTAAGTCCAATACGGGTGAAGGCGGTGAGCTTTCAGAACGCTTTACCCCTTTGGCGAACGGCGACTCCATGCGTTCAGCCATCAAGCAGGTGGCTTCAGGTCGTTTTGGTGTGACCACTGAATACCTGGTCAACGCCGATGACATCCAGATTAAGGTGAGCCAGGGCGCTAAGCCGGGCGAAGGTGGACAGTTACCGGGTCATAAGGTGGATGCAACCATTGCTAAGGTCCGTCATTCGACACCGGGTGTTGGTTTGATCTCACCGCCTCCGCATCATGATATTTACTCCATCGAAGATTTGGGTCAGTTGATTCACGATCTTAAGAATGTAAATCCTGAAGCCCGTATCAGTGTTAAGTTGGTTTCGGAAGTCGGTGTTGGTACGGTTGCTGCGGGTGTGGCTAAAGCCCACGCGGACCATGTAACGATTGCGGGTTATGACGGTGGCACGGGTGCAAGCCCAATCACATCGATTAAACATGCAGGTCTTCCTTGGGAAATTGGTCTTGCCGAAACCCACCAAACGCTCGTTCTAAACAAGTTGCGCGGCCGAATCTGCGTTCAGGCCGATGGCGGTATGCGATCGGGACGTGATGTGGTGATGGGTGCGCTCCTCGGTGCGGATGAGTTCGGTTTTGCAACGGCGCCTTTGATTGTTGAAGGTTGCATTATGATGCGTAAATGCCATCTCAACACATGCCCTGTCGGCGTTGCGACTCAAGATCCGGAGTTAAGAAAACGATTTACGGGTCAGCCAGAGCATGTGGTGAATTTCTTCTTCTTTATTGCTGAAGAAGTGCGCCAGCTGATGGCGAAACTGGGTTATCGCAAATTCGAAGAAATGATCGGTCAGTCAGATCGATTGGACATGCGTAAAGCGGTTGAGCATTGGAAGGCCTCTAAGATTGATTTCAGTCGACTGCTTTATAAGCCCGTTGCTGCTCCGGGTGTATCGATTTACAACACTGAAATTCAAGATCATGGGCTCGATAAGGCCCTGGATCACACTTTAATTGCACAAGCCAAATCAGCGCTGGATGACAAGAAGCCGGTTCAGATTGAAGCTGAGATCAGAAATTTCAATCGTACGGCAGGTGCCATGCTCTCAGGTGAGGTGGCTAAGCGATTCGGTCATAAGGGTCTTCCAGATGACACGATCTTTGTGAAGCTTAAAGGGACGGCTGGCCAAAGTTTTGGAGCTTTCCTTGCGGCGGGTGTCACGCTTGAGCTAGCGGGTGAAGGTAACGACTATGTGGGCAAAGGCCTATCCGGTGGTCGTATTGCTATCTACCCTCCGGCCGAATCTCCCTTGGAGGCTGAAAATAATATCATCGTGGGTAACACGGTGCTCTATGGGGCGATTCAAGGTGAATGTTATTTCCGTGGTGTGGGTGGTGAGCGTTTTGCCGTCCGTAACTCAGGAGCTACAGCCGTTATTGAAGGCGTGGGTGACCATGGCTGCGAATACATGACCGGTGGTGTTGTGGTTGTTTTAGGTGAAACGGGTCGAAACTTTGCTGCAGGTATGTCGGGTGGCGTAGCCTATGTATTCGATGAAACGGGTGACTTTGAGCGAAGATGCAACCTCTCAATGGTAGAACTCCAGCCGATACCGGCTGAAGATGCGATTCTGGAGCGTAACGATCACCAAGGTGGTGATTTGGAAGCTCATGGTTTAGTGGATGTGCTGCATGACATGACTCGTTACGATGCGCAAAGACTTCGTCTTCTGATTGATAAGCATCGCCGCTATACAGGCAGCGAAAAGGCTAAGAGAATCCTTGAAAACTGGGAGATTTATCTACCTCGTTTCGTGAAAGTAATGCCGGTTGATTATCGTCTTGCGCTTGAAAGAATGCAGAAGACACAGGAACAGGCCAAGGCCACACATTAATGATTCCTTTCTGGGGCCACTGAACGGGCCTCCGGAAAAGGCAGATTCATGCTTAAACCGTGCAGAGTACTGCACTCATGAGGACTTACGAGAATGGGCAAGCCTACGGGTTTCATAGAAATCTCGCGTCAGGACAGGCGCTATACGCTGGTTGCAGACCGTGTTCAGAATTACAAAGAATTCGTAATCCCCCTTACAGCTGAAGAGTTAACCCAACAGGGTGCTCGCTGTATGGATTGCGGGATCCCCTATTGCCATAACGGTTGCCCGGTGAACAACATCATTCCAGACTGGAATGATTTGGTTTATCACGGTGATTGGCAGCAAGCGGTTGAAGTACTGCACAGCACTAATAACTTCCCTGAATTCACGGGTCGTATCTGCCCTGCTCCGTGTGAAGCCGCCTGTACACTCAATTTGACCGATGAACCTGTAACCATCAAATCGATTGAATGCGCGATTGTCGATAAGGGTTGGGAAATGGGCTGGATTCAACCACAGATCCCCAGCCACAGAACGGGCAAACGTGTGGCTGTTGTAGGCTCTGGACCAGCAGGTCTAGCCGCGGCCCAACAATTGGCACGCGCAGGACACCAAGTGGTTGTGTTCGAAAAGAGCGATCGTATCGGCGGACTTCTCCGTTACGGTATTCCTGATTTTAAGTTTGAAAAACATCATATCGACCGCCGTATCGCACAGATGCAAGCCGAAGGTGTGGTGTTCCGTCCTAATTGGCATGTCGGACAAGAGATTAAAGCCAAGCAATTACTCGACGATTTTGATGCCGTTGTTTTAGCCGGTGGCTCAGAAAAACCTAGGAACTTAGATCTTGAAGGTCGCGATCTTCAAGGGGTTCATTTCGCAATGGACTTTTTACCTCAGCAAAATAAGCGTAATGCGGGTGATGTAATTGATGAGGCCATCAGTTTATCGGCCGTTGGTCTCGATGTGGTCGTGATTGGTGGCGGAGACACGGGATCGGATTGTATTGGTACCTCGCGTCGTCACGGAGCAACCTCAATCACTCAGCTTGAAATTATGCCTAAGCCTCCTGAGAAGGAGAATAAACAGCTAAGTTGGCCAAACTGGCCGAACAAACTCAGAACATCCAGCTCCCACGAAGAAGGATGCGACAGGATGTGGAGCGTAGATACGGTCTCTTTTCAAGGCGAGAATGGTCGTGTGACTCAGGTCAATTGTGTCAAGGTTGAATGGAAGCATGACGGGGGCCGATGGGTGATGAGTCGAATTCCTGGTTCTGAATTCACGCTAAAAGCCGATCTGGTGCTTCTGGCCATGGGCTTCGTTCATCCCGTTAAAACAGGACTTTTAGAAGAGCTTGGCGTTGAACTTGACGAAAGAAATAACGTTAAAGCGAACACGGATAATTATCGTACCAGTGTGGATCGCGTCTTTACGGCAGGAGATATGCGGCGTGGCCAGTCCTTAGTGGTTTGGGCCATACGGGAGGGTCGTCAATGTGCTCGATCGGTTGATGAGTTCCTGATGGGAACGACTGATCTCCCACGTTAAAAAAAGCGGGGCCTGATGGCCCCTTTTTTTTGCATGTAATATCAGTTGGTTGTCTTGTTTTGCGGTGGCTCTAAAACAAATATCCCACTATTATAGAAAGGGTTGGGCGATTAATTTTCAGCATCTAACGAGACGTAAAAAAATTATTCGCACTATATGTTGTATTTCCTGTACGATTTGGCACAATATGTTGAAGAACGGTCTTCAGTACCTCATTATGAGTGAATGACCCGAACATACTCTTTCTCACCTCAATGCTAGCCGGAGCGTCGCACATGCTGAACTGGGAAGACCCGCTATCTGGATTAACCGCTCAACCTCTAAGTACGAAGCATTCACCTGATGTATTTCTTGATTTAGCTGAAGAGCCTTCGACTCCTGTTACGGCTCAGACATCTTCACTGCCGATCTTAGAGCCTATGCTCTCCGCTGTCGTCGAAAGTGACGTCAAAGGCGCGACGGGACTCGAAGCCATTCAAATGGGTGCTAAGCGCATCCAGGTGGATGATAAGAAAATCATTAACTGCCGTGCCGATCTTAACCAGCTGGTGCCCTTTAAATATCGTTGGGCTTGGCAGAAGTATCTGGACGCTTGTGCGAATCACTGGATGCCTCAGGAAATCAGCATGAATGCTGACCTTGCGCTCTGGAAAAGTGCGGATGGTTTGACCGAAGACGAAAGGATCATCATCAAGAGAAACCTCGGGTTCTTTTCAACAGCGGATTCTTTGGTTGCCAATAACCTGGTGCTTGCAGTCTATAGGCATATCACCAATCCTGAATGCCGTCAGTACCTTCTTCGTCAATCGTTTGAGGAAGCTCTACATACACATGCGTATCAGTATGTGGTGGAATCGCTCGGTATGGATGAGGGTGAAGTCTTTAATATGTATCGTGAACTTCCCTCTGTGGCGCGAAAGGCTGAGTGGGCCCTACCCTTCACAAAATCGTTAGGCGATCCTAATTTCAGCACGGGTACGCCTGAGAATGACCAGCGTCTATTGCGGGATCTGATCGCCTTTTACGTGATTTTTGAAGGCATTTTCTTTTACGTTGGCTTCACACAGATCCTTTCTATGGGCCGTCGTAACAAGATGACCGGAACCGCCGAGCAGTTCCAGTACATTCTTCGCGATGAATCCATGCACATGAATTTTGGAATCGACGTGATCAATCAGATAAAGATTGAGAATCCGCACCTCTGGACGGCTGAATTCCAAGCTGAAATTACTAAGCTGATTTGTGAAGCGGTAGAAATCGAGATTCAGTACGCACATGACACCATGTCTCGTGGCGTATTGGGCCTTAATGCCAATATGTTTGAGGACTATCTCAAATACATCGCCAATCGTCGTTGTAGCCAAATTGGCCTCACTGAACAGTATCCTGGTGCTCAGAATCCATTTCCATGGATGAGCGAAATTCTAGATCTTAAGAAAGAAAAGAATTTCTTTGAAACTCGAGTGACTGAATATCAAACGGGCGGCGCCCTCAACTGGGATTAATTGTCTATAGACGCTCTGGTTTCGGTCAACAGCCCGAATTCCAGAGCGGTCTAAATCCCTCAGCGGCCGTTTTGGGGTCACCGGCTCCAAATACCCCTTCAATCACCGCCAAAAGATCAGCTCCGGCTTCGATCAATTGATCTCCATTCTCTTTTGTAATACCCCCGATCGCAACGATCGGTAGGTTCACTCGTGCTCGGGCCTCTTTTAAGGTTTCGATCCGGGCTAAAGGTGCTAATGGCTTCGATAGTGATGAAAAAAAACGCCCAAATGCCACATAGCTAGCGCCGTCCTGCTCAGCCTGCACAGCTGATTGAATGTTGTCATAACAGGAAACCCCAACAATGGACTCAGGTCCCAGGCGTGCGCGGGCTAGCCGTAGACTGCCATCTTCTCTCCCGAGATGTACCCCATCGGCCTTTATGGCTAAGGCGAGTTCAACATCATCGTTAATGATCAAAGGAATCCTGTGAACTCGGCAAAGGTTCAGCAGTTCCATGACTTCAGTCATCGAATGTGGGTGTTTTTTTACGCGATATTGAATGACACGAGCTCCGCCCTGAATGGCTTGTTCCACTGTTTGCAGCAAAGTAATGATAGGTTCATCGGTATCACGGGTTATGGCGTAGAGGCCTTGGCTTGGAAATGGAGAAAACATAGATGTGTTCATCGTGTTGATTCGGTATCGAGCCTGATGGCAGACAAAATCTCTTACGTATTAATGTGCCAGAAATCACATGGACGGCTTATAATCTCACAATTGACTCAACCCTTCTGGAAAACTCAATGTCTCAACAGACCGTAAAGAAAGTTGCTCTCGCCTATTCAGGCGGCCTCGATACCTCTGTCATCCTGCAGTGGCTCCGTGACACCTATCACTGTGAGGTGGTCACCTTTACTGCGGATATTGGTCAAGGAGAAGAGGTTGAACCCGCTCGTGCCAAAGCGCAGGCCATGGGTATTAAAGAGATCTACATTGATGATCTGACCGAAGAATTTGCTCGAGACTTCGTCTACCCAATGTTTAGAGCCAATACGATCTATGAAGGTGAATATCTTCTGGGTACCTCGATTGCACGGCCACTGATTGCCAAGCGATTGATCGAAATTGTGAACGAAACCGGCTGTGATGCTATTTGTCACGGTGCAACGGGTAAAGGCAATGACCAAGTCCGTTTCGAGTTAGGCGCCTATGCGCTAAAACCCGACATTAAGGTTATTGCACCTTGGCGTGAGTGGGATCTGACGTCACGTGAGACGCTGCTTGCCTACGCTGAGAAACACAGTATTCCTATAGAAATGAAACGTGGTAAAGCTTCTCCTTACTCAATGGATGCTAACTTGCTGCATATCTCTTATGAAGGCGGCATTTTAGAAGACCCATGGTCAGAGCCTGAAGAAGATATGTGGCGTTGGAGTGTGTCCCCAGAAGCGGCACCTGATCAAGCAACCTATATCACGCTGAGCTTTAAATCGGGCGATATCGTCGCGATTGACGGAAAACCCTTAAGCCCAGCGCAAGTCTTAAAACAACTGAATGAATTGGGTGGACAGAACGGTATCGGACGATTGGATATCGTGGAAAATCGTTATGTAGGTATGAAGTCACGTGGTTGCTATGAAACCCCGGGCGGTACCATCATTCTTCGAGCGCATCGTGCTATTGAATCTCTAACGCTGGACCGTGAAGTGGCTCATCTTAAAGATGAACTCATGCCTCGTTATGCGAGCCTTGTTTACAACGGCTACTGGTGGAGTCCAGAGCGTATCCTCCTGCAGAATATGATCGATGGATCGCAGGTCAACGTGAATGGTGACGTACGTGTGAAGCTGTACAAAGGCAATGTCACCGTGGTGGGTCGTCAGTCAGCCTCCAACAGCTTATTCGACATGAATATCGCGACGTTTGAAGATGATAAAGGCGCTTACAACCAAAAAGATGCAGAAGGTTTCATCAAGCTGAATGCTCTTAGAATGCGTATCGCGGCAAAGAAAGGGGCGAAGTTCATCTAAGCTTGTTTGGATTCTGGGCATGGGAGCAAACATCCCATGTCCAGAAAGGCTTCGTTTAAGCTAACGTGAATTAAATCACGGCCGTACTTTTGTTAAAACATCACTTCTTGGCCGCCTACGTATTTAGCTCTCTTCAAATGGCCTGACGTCTGGGGCTTTCAAATAACAAATTGTGCAAGGCCATCACGGAAAGACCAGTCAATATCGTGATTCTCAGTGATCGTTATCAGAATGTTTGCGGCTGGGATGCCCGGGTTTGCTGCTAGATTTTCAGCAACTTGTCTATAGAAGGCTTCTTTCGATTTATTTGAACGGCCTGCTCTCATTACCAAATGGATCATGACACGATCGCCCTCACGGGTTTGAAACTGCAGGCATTCTGAATCAACTTGATGGATTATTTGATAACGATCGTCCAACGGAAAACCCATGGTTTCAATGACAGCGGAGTTGACGCCATCGGCTATGGCTTGGATATAGTCATGCGATTTGCCTTTGAGTATCGATATGTTCACAAGAGGCATATAAATTCTCCTTTAATTCATGATCGACCTGGATCTGTCTTGGAACTGAATCAGTGTAAAGTATATATTTATTGGCTTTCAGGGCATGAAATTGGAAGAAGAAATTATGTTGCATTCCTTCGGGTTCGACTTCGATAAGCACGGAGTAATCATTATCGTACTGATCTCTATTTCAGCAGCTTACATACAGAGAATTTTTATAACACTGGTAGGGGGCGAGAAGCTCAAGGTCTGTCATGAAGTCGGAGGTTATTACCTCGCCATTATTGGTGCACTTTACGCCGTCATTTCGGGACTTGTTGTCTTCGATGCGATGAATAATTTTCATGGTGCTTCCACTGCGGTTAAGGATGAAGCAAAATCAGTCCTAGCCGTTTATTCCTTGGCAGAACAGCTCCCAGAAAAGGATAAAGTGAAGATTCGTGCGCTCACCTCAGCATATGTCAATGAAGTGATCGATAAGGAGTGGCCCATGATGTCTCAATTCACACAAAGCCAGAAGGCGGGAGGCATTATGTTCAATCTTATGGAAGAAATTAAACGAGTTGAGCCGGTAACAGAAAATCAAAAGGCTGTTTTCCCGATCCTATTGGAAGAGATACTAATGGCTTGGGAAAATCGCAGGGAAAGGATCGAGCAATCCGAGGCAGCTATTCCATCCATTGAGTGGGTTGCGCTCATTTCCGGGGCTGTTATTACCGTTTTCTTCACCTATTTCTTTTCAATCAGTTTTAGTTTAGCCCAATCGGTTATGACCTTCCTGGTCACCTTATTCATTGGTTTGAATCTCTACCTAGTCTATTGTTTTGGTGAACCCTTTACAGGGGAGTTACATATCTCGGATAGAGGTTTTGTCGTAATTCGCAACTACATCATGGTACATCCATAAGTTGATGTCTCGTGCTGATATAGCCAAATTATCTGATCACTATGGACGCACGTTTACGTTGTATCGGATCGACATCGGTCTCCCACGGCCGTTGATAGCCAAATACCAGAGTTACCTTTCCTCTCTTTAAGGATCTGAAGGTAAAGACTTCCTTGCCTCCTCGACCTGCAATGCCTGGCACTGTAGTGTCTGGATGATAGTCTGATCCAGATCCAACAAGTTTTAACCGTGAATTGACCTGATTCATGAGTTGCCAGCGGTAGCCTGTGGTTGGATTGGAGTCTAGTTCAATTTCAATTTGAGAGTTTCGGCGCATCGACAAGGAGACACTGTCTGCCGTGTCTTCGAAATGGATATGTGTAGAGGGTATGGTAGGGTTAGGTTCAGCCTGAACCCAACCCTTAGAGAATGATGCCAGCAGCAAAACGATCGTGGAGACCGTTTGCAGGTGAGCATTAATAGTTTTGCGAGACATGACGCTTGGTAGGGTAGAAGAACCAAGTGGCCACATGAAGATATTTCCGAATAGGCGTTTTAATGACAGACAAACAGAGTGCGATCGAAAAGAGACACCATACGGCAGCATATTCATTTGGATTACGGGTGGTAATAATTGAAAGTATGGGCCCCATGAATATATGAAACAGCACAAAACGCCATGAACCATAGAGGAATGGCATCAGGAATCCCACTAGTATGTAAGCCAGACCATGAAGGCCTAGGAAAAAATTGGGTACTAGGTAAGAAAAATCAAACTGGATACCATTGAGAGGGAGTTGCCAGGCGATGTGCCAATCGCCCGACACAGAACAGGCTTTAGTACCACAAAAAGCCTCAAGCCCTTCAACGCAAGCTCCCGCCCATGCAAAGGGGTACATCTTAACTAACATGGCAATTGAGCCAACCGCGCAGAGAGTATAGACCGTGGTACTGATTTTTTCCTTGACGCTCTTTGGGATGAAGTACATTGCAACCATGTTGACGAAGAAAGGTTGAAATGCAATGTGTATGTAGCCAAAGAAAGTCAAAATTTGATTGGGTGGACTATCACATAGGTTGATATACACATAGGTTGCAGCCTGCAAAAGCTCCATACAGGCAAAATAAGTCAATGGAATCCATAGTTCCTTAGATTCATCCTTGTAGGCAATATATGTAGCCGTACCAAAACCAATCGTAGCCAATACAGCCGATGCTTCTCCACTCCAGCACATAATCTCTCCTTCTTGTTCTAGTTATAAATTGATGAGATTGAACCCTGCAAGGTCTTAAATCAAAATGACCGTATTTAGTGGTCATCAAACGATCTTATGTTTCTGCATTCGATAGAGCAACGTATCTCTTGAAATGCCTAGTAATTTGGCCGCACGGCTACGATTCCCATCGGTGCGATCTAAAGCTTGTCTTATGAGGTCAATTTCAACCTGCTCAAGCCGAATACCCTCTTTGGGTAATTCGAGTTCGGGCCTATGAGAAGCCATTCGACTCATTATCTCAGGCGGTAAGTGGGTTTCGTCGATGGTTTGACCGGATAAAAGAATACAAAGTCGTTCACAGACATTTCTGAGTTCCCGAACATTACCGGGCCAATGATAGGTGGTTAGACGTTGTAAGGCGTTTTTACTCAAGGTTGTCTTCGCAAGACCATGCGATTGACTAAACTCGGAAATGAAATGATTGAGGAGTGTGCCTACGTCACCAATTCGTTCACGCAGCGGTGGAATCTCAAGAGGAACGACGTTGAGACGATAATATAGGTCCCGCCTAAACTCACCGCGTTCGATCTGGTGTTGCAGGTTAGCATTGGTGGCCGCAATGATGCGGACATTTACGTTATGTGTGGTTGTTTCACCGACGGGTTGGATTTCACCTGTTTCCAAGAAACGTAATAGTTTTGCCTGGATAGAAATAGGGAGTGAATCAATTTCATCCAGAAACACGGTACCGGTGTTTGCAGCTTGCAAGCGTCCTACCTGATTTGCATTGGCACCTGTGAAAGCTCCTTTTTTATGCCCAAAAAGTTCTGATTCTGCGAGTGATTCGGGTAAGGCACCGCAATTGATCGTTATGAACGGTCGGTCGGCTCGGGGGCTATTATGTCTGAGTGCCTGAGCAAGCACTTCTTTGCCTGTCCCTGTTTCACCAACAATCAAGATGGTGACATCCGTAGCCGCAACCATACGGGCGCTCCGAAGCATTGCTTCGAAGTTGGGAGATCCACCAATAAGCCGTTCAAACATAATCTGGATTACATCCCAACGTGACTAACAAACGGATTCAAGCCAGGGAATGCTGACAATACCGCTAGGATGATGAGGGTGACTCCGGCAACCTGACGGAAGGTGGTGAGTCTTGAGAGGCGAACCATCCAGGACGTCATAATGCCCACACTCATGACGGCAGGCATGGTTCCTAAACCAAATGAGAGCATGGTTAGACCACTACGAACAACATCGCCGGTCGTGGCCGATAAGGCCAGTGCAGTATATACGAGTCCACAAGGTAACCAGCCCCATATCATCCCAAATATGAAAGCACGTGGCAGAGTTTCGACAGGAATTAAGCGGCGTCCGTAAGGCTCAATGGTTTTCCAGAAATGGCCACCAAATTTTTCAATATAGGCAAATCTTGGGAACCAGCCTGCAATGTGAAGACCCGCGCCCAGCATGACCAGCGCTGAAATGATTTGAAGCACCCGGTGCCCGTGACCTGCTCCGAAAGGAGAAGTAAGAACACTTTCAGCCAGTCCAGCAATGAGCCCTGCCAAGGCGTAGCTCGTGATTCTTCCAGTGTTATAGCTGGCAATGAATGGGATCAGCTGTCGTTTGTTTTCGCGGATTTCACGTTTAAGGCTGAGCGTCAATGAGCCGATGATCGAGCCACACATTCCAAGACAATGTAGGGTGCTGAAAATCCCCATCAGGAAAGCAACGAGATAGGACGTACTGAATGCGTTATCTAAATGATGCATGACGTATTTCTTTAGCAATCTTTTTTATGATCGAATTATTGTTCTGTTAGGCTTACCGAATAGCAGATCATTTAGGTAGCCAACGCGGCATTTTATCCCGAAATGAGATTCAATCACACTAACAGCCTGTTTCGTCTGATAATCTAGTTATTAGGCGAAGACTAACAATTGCGCACCTTATCTATTTTCAGTGGTACCGACCATGGCTAGACCCATTACGCCCCAGATTGCAGCCGATGCTATTGTTGAATTGATTGATCTACCCGGTCGTCCCATCGTATTGATTGAGCGTTTATACCCGCCTTTTGGTTGGGCAATACCGGGCGGATTTATGGATGTGGGTGAGACTATCGAGCACGCTGCTATTCGTGAAGCTAAAGAGGAGATAGGACTCGATGTAAGACTTAAAGCCTTGCTGGGGATTTACTCTGATCCTTCGCGTGATGCGCGTGGTCATACCGTGACAGCAGTTTATGTGGCGGAAGCGCATGGTTTTCCGGTCGCGGCTGATGATGCGAAAAATTTAGTGATCGTACCCTTGGATAAACTTCCTGAACCTTTGGTTTTCGATCATGCTGAAGTATTGGCTGATTACCAAAAATTTCGTCTCACAGGTGAGACGAGGTGCCTATAGCTCTATATGCTACAACTCAACCATAAGTCCGAGTTCAACCACTCTAGCAGGCGGAATACGCCAGAAATCCATGGCGCTTACGGCATTAACGGCCATTCGGATAAACAGTTTTTCACGCCATTGCGCCATACCCTCACCGGGTGTTGAGACTAAATTCTCGCGGGCCAAAAAGAAAGTCGTATCGTCAAGATCGATATCGAGACCATGTTTAGCACATTGAGTGAGCGCATCGGGAACATTGGGCTCTTGGTTATACCCATAGTAGACACGAACCCTGTAGATACCGTCGCCAAACTGACGGATCTTGAACCGTTCGTCCATAGGGATCCAAGGTTCATCTTTAGTGACAACAGTAAGAATGATGATGCGTTCATGCAAAACTTTATTAATTTCAACGTTTCGCTGTAGCGAGATGGGCGCACCAAATCGGCTGGCTGTTAGATAGATAGCTGTTCCCGAAACTCTTGGGAATTCAGCTTGCTCAAAGTCGCTTAGTAATGTTTCTAAGGGTTTGGCGCGTGCATGAAGGCGTCTTAACAGCAAGACTCTCCCTCTTCTCCAAGTGGACAGTATGGTGTAGAACATCCCGGCAATCGCAAGAGAAACCCAACCACCCTGTGAAAGTTTAGCGCTATTCGCGGCGAGGAAAAGAAGATCCATCGCCAGAAAGCCCACAAACAGAATGGCAATCACGAAAGGTGCCTTGCGCCACATACGTCTGAGTAATCCGAAGGCTAAGAACGTCGTGACTACCATCGTACCGGTAACAGCTATTCCATAAGCGGACGCTAAGCGAGTGGATGAACCGAATCCAATGACAATACCTGCCACGGCAAGCGCTAACAACCAATTGACCAAGGGGATGTAAATCTGGCCGAATTTGCCTGATGAGGTGTGGCGTATGGTGAGCCTAGGTAAATACCCAAGTTGAACCGCTTGCCATGCGAGTGAAAATGCCCCGGAAATCACTGCTTGCGAAGCCACGATTGTCGCAAGCGTCGCCAAAATCAACATCGGGATCTGGCTCCAATCGGGTCCCAAAAGGAAAAAAGGATTGGAGGCGGCTGATGGGGTACGCATTAATAAGGCACCCTGCCCCAAATAATTCAATAGTAAGGCCGGAAAGACCAGTCCAAACCAAGCGCGACGAATGGGGCTTCGGCCGAAATGACCCATATCGGCATAGAGCGCTTCTGCGCCAGTGACGACGAGTACGACCGCACCCAGAATGATCAGCGACTGGGTTTTGGCTTCTAATAGAAACCGGATTGCATACATCGGATTCAACGAATACAAAATACCCGGGGTTTTGGCAATACTTAGACCTCCGAGCAGAGCCATACAGAGGAGCCATACAATCATGATTGGGCTAAAGAAGCGTGCGATAAATGTGGTGCCGCGTCGTTGAAGGAGGAAAAGGACAAAAAGAACTAATAAGGATACGGGAATGACCAGTGGTTTTAGTGAGGGTGCGATCACCCGTAGACCTTCAATGGCACTCAATACTGAAATTGCGGGGGTAATTGCCGCATCGCCAAAAAAAAGGGCAGTACCAATTAAGCCAATATTGACGATGATTTTACGGCGTAAGGTCCGGTCTTGAGTCCCGCGGAGAACGAGGGTCATGATCGCCATGATGCCACCCTCGCCTTTGTTGTCAGCACGCATAATTAAAAGGCAATACTTGAGACCTACAACGATAAGTAATGCCCAGAACACCAAGGAGAGGACGCCAAATACACTGGCGGTACTCGGATTCAAAGAGTTCATGCCACCAAAGATGACGCGCAATGCATAAAGCGGGCTTGTAGCGATATCTCCGAAAACCACACCGAAGACACCAAGAAGCAACGTAGTTTTGGTGCGATCGAGCGCAATTGACTGTTTGATATCCATAACGTCCGTTTGGGAAAGAGTGTTCCGGCTAAGTGAGCGGCCTACTTCGGGGTAAGGGCTATTTGATCATACATGATGCTTTTGGATCCGAACTTCATGAAGGTGCGTATGTTGGCATGATCGTTACCTTCTGGGTGTTCTATGACATCTTTATGGTAATAGTCGCCAAACAATTCGAGTGTTTCATCATCTGTCAGGCCATTCATCAGGGCAAAGGCAAAAATTTTACAAGAACCTTCATTGGTACCGGCTTCATTGATGATCTGACTGGCACCTACTCCATTCACAAATTTCGAAGGTAGATAGGTGTAATGTTGCTCAATAATGGCTATGGCCTCAGAAAAAGATACTGTTCCACCTTTCCGAACGTGGCTAATGAAATCACTGATCGATGTATCCATGACACTCCCTAAAAGTTATAGACGACATAAGGTTTAGGTTTCTAAGACTGATTCTTTTTGCCCAATAAAGGAACCAGTGCTTTCAGAACAAGGTCCATAAGGATGGGCTGTGCTTCCCTATTGGGGTGCAAACCATCAAGTTGCATATACCGATCTTGGCCGCCGGTGCCCTCAAGTAGGAATGGTACCAAACTGACATGTTCTTGAGCGGCAATTTCTTGGTAGACCCGCTCAAAAAGATCGGCATAACGTTTCCCATAGTTGGGAGGGATTTTCATCCCAAGAATTAGAGATTCTGCATGTGCATTACGACCGCGACGAATGATTTCAGTGAGATTATGTTTCATTTGCATGGGTGTTAGGCCACGTAAACCGTCATTTCCGCCGAGTTCAATCACGATAACTTTAGGATGATAGCCAGATAGTAGTGGATCGAGACGAGCAAGCCCACCTTGAGAGGTATCGCCCGAAATACTGGCATTGATGACTTCGATGTTACGCTCTTTGAGCTTATTTCGAAGTAAAGCGACCCATCCATCGTCGACCTGATCCAAACCATAGGCTGCACTGATACTATCGCCCAGAACGATGATGGTTTCACGCTCCCCCGCCGATAAAGGGGGGCTGGTCACACAATACAAGAGAACAAAAAAGATAAATCGCATGGAGATAACACGGTGACGGATTCAGTGAGTGTCATGATACAGGTCAAAGGGGTCTCTAAACATGTTCAGACCTCATCCGGTCGGCTCGATATTCTTAACGACATCTCATTTACCATTCCTCGGGGTCAAACAGTAGCAATTACCGGTTCTTCAGGCTCAGGTAAAACGACATTGTTGGGCATTATGGCTGGACTCGATCAAGCGAGTTCGGGCGCAGTTTGGTTGGGCGAACATAATTTAAGCCAATTGAATGAAGATGGCCGTGCGCGACTTCGCGCTCGACATGTTGGCTTTGTTTTTCAGTCCTTTCAGTTGATTCCTCACATGAGCGCACTTGAAAACGTGCTCCTTCCGCTTGAACTTAAAGGTGTGACCCAAGCTAAATCTTTAGCTCAAGAATTCCTAATGGATGTGGGCCTGAGTGAGCGTTTACATCATTTCCCCAATCAGCTTTCGGGTGGAGAACAACAGAGGGTGGCCCTAGCAAGGGCTTTTATCACGCGCCCCGATGTCTTGTTTGCCGATGAGCCTACTGGCAATCTAGACTACAACACAGGCACGCTGATTGCCGATCTTTTATTCAAATTGAATCAAGAAAACGGCACGACGCTTGTGTTAGTGACCCATGAAGAAAAGTTAGCTAATAGATGTGACGGCCGTTTACATCTCGTGGCAGGATGTTTAGCCGCTAAGCCTGAGGACCCCTCATGAATCATGTGATTCAAGCAATACGATTGCTGCAGCGCGATTTGAGAACTGGTGAACTCACCCTATTAATATTTGCGTTAGTAGTGGCTGTTACTGCAACGACTTCAGTCGGGATGCTGGGTGATCGGTTGAAGCACACGATGGAGTACCGATCAGCTGAATATATGGGCGGTGATCTTTCTATTTCCAGTCCACGTCCGCTGTCAGTTGAGTGGAACGCTTGGGCTGAACACCACGGACTGAAAACCTCAAATACGGTGGAATTCTCCAGCGTGATTGTTGAGGCGGATGAATTATTGCTGGTCAGTATCAAAGCCGTGCATGCGGGCTACCCGCTCAGGGGTGAATATAGGGTGGGAGATCTTGTTGATGATAAGGGGCACATGACACATGAGGTTCCTAACCCTGGCGAAATGTGGGTTGAATCCAGTGTGCTGGACTCGCTCAAGGTTAAAGTGGGTGATCGTTTAACTTTAGGCGAACAAGCCTTGAAGGTGACTAAGGTCATCCTGTATGAACCCGATAAACGTGGTGATTTTTTCAGTCTTTCTCCACGAGTACTCGTGAATGAAGCCGATCTTCAATCAGCTAATGTCCTTTTACCTGGCAGCCGGGTGCGCTATTTCCTCCTCTGTGCTGGCGATCGTGAGGCTTTGAAGCTTTATAAGGATTGGTTGAATCCACAACTCCAGCCCGGCCAGCGAGTCAATGATATTCACGACCATAGACCTGAACTCGGTGCAACGATCAAGCGAGCTGAGCAATTTCTGGGTATGACGGGTGTAGGGGTCGTTTTGATCGCCGGAGTCGCCATCGCCTTGTCTGCACGGCGCTACAGTGAACGACATTATGATCTTGTCGGTGTTTTGAAGGCCCTCGGGCTTCAAGGCCATGAGGTGATTGGGCTATTCATGGCCCAGTTGTTCTTATTGGGTGTATTTTCTTCTATGGTAGGCGCTGCAATCGGGTGGGCGCTCCAGTCTCTGATGGTCTTTATGGTAGCTGATCTTCTGCCGACAGGTCTTCTGCCACCCGGCCCTTATGCTTGGTTGTTAGGTCTCGCCACAGGGCTTACCACCCTCTTTGGATTTGCTCTTCCTCCCATTTTAAGCATGACGCGTTTATCGCCGCTCAGGGTACTTAGAAGGGATTTGGCTCCGCCTCCCCTTTCGGCCTGGTTGGTCTACGGAGTTGCGCTTTTGACCGTTACGATTTTGCTATGGCGATATACGCAGAATATTCAAACCTTGTTCATCGTTCTTGGAGGTACCTTACTCGGAGTGACTGTCTTCTGTTTGCTTTCCTTGTGCTTGCTGGTCATAAGTCGTGGACTCAGCGTGATACCCAACTTGGGGTTTCGCCTGGGTTTGAAACATCTCACCCGTAGACCCATGTTAGGCATTGTTCAATTAGCCGCGTTCGCTATCACTCTCGTCACCATGCAGGTGATTTTTATCGCTAGAACGGAACTCATATCTCAATGGCAGCAGCACTTACCCCATGATGCGCCCAATCAATTTGTGCTCAATCTCATGGATGCTGATGTCGATCGTTTCAATCATGTCCTAGAGGCTGAGGATATCCACCGAAGTGAGCTGTACCCGGTGGTTCGGGGTCGTTTAATTAAGCGAAATGGTGAGGACCTTAAAGGCCTGATTGAGCGTGATCGCCAATTGGATAACGCCCTGAATCGAGAACTTAGCTTAACAATGAGTCTTGAACTACCTTCTGATAATCGTGTTCTGGAGGGCCAATGGCTCGCAGAAGGTGTATCGGTGGAAAAGAAGCTTGCCGACGGTCTGGGACTCCATGTTGGTGATCAATTGAGCTTCTTGATCGGCGGGCAAGTATTAGAAACTAAGGTCACCAGTACTCGGAGTGTGCAATGGGATAATATGACACCCAATTTCTACATGATTTTCACATCGGATCAACTAAGCGCCTTCCCAAGAACCTGGCTCACGAGTTTCCATCTCAGTCCCGAACAGAAAGCCGTTTTACCGAGGTTAATTAAGGCATTCCCAGGCCTTACATTGCTTGATGTCGATAAGCTGCTGCAGCAGTTCCAGAATATCTTGAACGAAGTCACGATGGCGATCCAGTTTCTTCTTATTCTGGCCTTGCTTCTTGGTGTCATTGTCCTGTTGGCTTCTGTCAGCAGTACCATGGATGAACGCATTCATGAAGATACTATCTTGAGGGCACTTGGTGCGAGTGAACGCTTGTTAAAGAGTTCCCAGTGGACGGAGTTTTTTATGTTGGGTTTGTTGGCTGGAGTTTTGTCGTGTATTGTCGCTGAGTCCTTATTGTGGATCCTCTACCAGCGGGTTTTTGAGCTCTCGCCTCGTATTCATGTCGAATTTTGGCTTTTGACTCCTATATCCAGCGCCTTCGTTATCGGCTCGATGGCGGTAATCAAAGTCCGAACAGTCACCAAGGTAGCACCTATGGCTCTGTTGAGAGGGATGTGAACATGACCGGATGCTGAAGCGTCCGGTCACTGCCCATATTAATTAGCTTTAACGTTGATCTTGCTGGTCCAGCCAGATTTACCTTGGCATTCACCGTCGAGAACCGTTACTTTAACGAACGGAACCATGACAACTTGTTCTTCTTCTATGGTTGCCCTGCTTCCAGCGGGTACGACACAAATAGAATGTTCACCCTTTTCTTCTCCGCTATCGGCTACCCCGACCATACCTGGGGCGTTTGCAAGATGTGACAAACCCCCATTAGGATTCTCGAGTGTGATGGTTTGACCCACACTGACAGCAGCAATCTTACGACCTTGAACATTATCACCACCGCTGAATGCAAGTGCAAGACCACCTAGAGCTATTGCACCAACGATGCCATAGAGAACTTTAGGGTTGGATTTGAGCGTCACTAATATGTTTGATGCATTTGTGTCTTCTGACATTGATTTATCTCCTCGATCAATAAGCGTCATGAGGGACAAACGTACCCTCCCCCTGCGAAAATTATCACGTTGCCCCTTTATAAAACAACCGATAACCATGTACTCAATATCCTTTTGTGGCTTGGTGTCCCTTGAGCGAAACCCATGAGCAAGATGAAAGTTCGCTACCAAACTAATGGCTGCCAAAAGGGCCATTGGCGATTAGGACCGTTGTTAGCATGCGAAAGTTCCTTAGATTCTGTAAAAAGTTCATAATCAATGAATGAATACACTGAGCCTTCTAGAATTCCTCAACGCTTTACCTCGCGGGGTAGTAAGATGAGCTCTAAAAGTGAAGGCCTTTACCAGACCCCTCCCCAAGATGTCCCCATGCCTACTGCTCCTTCGCAAGCCACCTCGAAAGCGGTTAGCCAATTTCTGAATAAACTAAATCAGCAATCCTGTGTTCGGTCGACTCGCAGCAGAGCTCGGTTGATATTCGCACTAGATGCAACCGCGAGTCGGCAATCTACGTGGGACCTCGCTACACATCTACAGATCGATATGTTTAAAGTGGCTTCTGATACAGAATCGCTGGATCTTCAGATTTGTTACTACCAAGGGCTCGATACCTTTATATGTTCACCTTGGTCTCAGTGCGGCGAAACGCTGCTCCCCTTCATGGAAGGAGTCCAGTGTTTAGGTGGTTTAACCCAGATTGAACGCGTATTGTCCTATGCCCTTAGAGCAACACGAAATAATCGCTTGCATGCTTTGGTCTTTGTGGGTGATGCGGTGGAAGAACCTATAGACCTCCTCGCTCATTTGGCTGGCCAACTTGGTTTGCTTAAAACGCCTATTTTCTTATTCCAAGAAGGACAGGATGAAGAGGCGCGAACAACCTTTATCGAGCTCGCAAAGCTCTCTAAGGGGGCCTACCACCCGTTCAAAAAAGGGAGTGCTGATGAATTGCGCGACTTGTTGATGGCCGTTGCTGCATACGCCACAGGTGGTCTCAGAGCCCTTGCGCTTCAAGCTGAAACACTTGGCGGACCCTCGCTTGCGCTCTTAAGGCAGTTAGAACCCCATCCATGAATATAATTATATTTTTGATCTTATTATCTGCGCTAGCGTTCTATCTAAGGAAGTTTCTTGGGAACAGCTTCGTAAGACATTTAAGTTCTACTCAGCAAACCTTGATATGGCTTGGCATTATGGTCATCTTACTGTTACTGATGACCGGGCGCTTAGGCGGAATTGTTCCTGTTCTGGGTGCCGTCATTGGTGCTGTGATCGCCACCTTCACCCGAGTCATACCTGCCATCATTCCGGTACTGGTTCGCTATTTTCCTTATTTACGGCATTTTTATCGGTCATATCAACGACAGAATGAAGGTAAAACGCGATCCCCGGGTCGTTCTGATGTTGAAACGCCCTTTGTTTCGATGTTTCTCAATCACGAGACAGGCGAAATTGGTGGACGCGTATGCTCAGGTCCTTTGGCGGGTCGCGAGTTAGTGGATCTCTCAATCCAGGAACTTTCTCAGCTTTACCATTGGCTAGAACATCAAGATCATGAGTCCGCGACTCTGGTAGCTGCCTATCTCGATCGTCTGTATGGTGATGTTTGGAAATCCGATCAGAGCACTCGATCTGATCACGAGTCGCCTATACCGAGCAATCAAGAGGCTTATGAAATATTAGGGCTGTCGCCGGGTGCATCACATGATGACATCATCGACGCACATCGCCGCTTGATTCAAAAACTGCATCCAGATCGTGGCGGATCAGATTATTTGGCGGCCAAGATTAATCAAGCTAAGGATCAGTTGCTTAAGAGTATTTGACCTACACGTATTAATCGAACTGACGCTATACTCTCATGTACAACTAATACGATCCTGCCATCACATTCTATGACCGCCTCGATATTTGATATCAAGCCCGATGTGGCGCAAACAGCCCATATTACGCAATCCGAATACGAACGTGAGTATCAACGCTCTATTGATGATCCTCATGGCTTTTGGGGCGAACAGGCCGGTCACTTCGTTGACTGGTTCGAGCCCTGGCACACGGTATCGAACTGTGATTACTCAGAAGCCAAAATTCGTTGGTATGAGGGGGGGAAGCTGAATGTCAGTTATAACTGTTTAGATCGACATCTTGAACAGCACGGTGATCGAACTGCGATCATTTGGGAAGGTGATCATCCTGATGTTCATTCACTATTGAGCTATCGAGAACTCTATGATCGAGTATGTCGATTTGCTAATTGTCTTAAAGACAGAGGCGTTAAGAAAGGCGATCGCGTGTGTATCTACATGCCAATGTTGCCCGAAGCCGTCATCGCTATGTTGGCCTGTACTCGTATCGGAGCAGTTCATTCCGTAATCTTTGGCGGTTTTTCCGCCGAATCGCTTCAAGATCGAATTCTGGATTCGGGTTCCAAGCATGTCGTCTGTGCCGATGAAACAGTACGCGGTGGGCGTCATCTGCCTTTAAAAGCTAATGTAGATGAAGCGCTGAAGCATTGTCCCGATGTGGCCACAGTCTTCGTTGTGCGTCACTCAGGTCATTCGATTGAGTGGACGTCGCGAGATGTCTGGTACCACGAAGCTATGGCAAAGGCATCACCGATCTGTCCTCCAGAGGTCATGGATGCTGAGGACCCACTGTTTATTCTCTATACATCAGGATCAACTGGCAAACCTAAAGGGCTACTCCATACTACGGGTGGTTATCTCGTTTATGCCGCCATGACGCATAAACTTGTATTTGATTACCATGAGGATGAGGTCTATTGGTGCACAGCAGATGTAGGCTGGATAACGGGCCACTCATACTGTGTGTATGGTCCACTTGCTAATGGCGCTACAACCCTTATTTTTGAAGGTGTCCCGAGTTATCCTGCCCCAGACCGATTCTGGGAAATCATCGATAAGCATCAGGTCAATATTTTCTATACTGCACCGACAGCCATTAGAAGTTTGATGGCTGTTGGGGATCATTGGCTCAATGGTTCAAAGCGCTCTAGCTTGCGTATCTTAGGTTCTGTAGGCGAGCCGATTAACCCAGAAGCTTGGTCTTGGTACTACCATAATGTGGGTAAGGCCCTGTGTCCTGTGGTCGACACCTGGTGGCAAACAGAAACAGGTGGCATTCTCATTACCCCACTTCCTGGGGCAATACCTTTGAAACCAGGCTCTGCAACGCGCCCCTTTTTTGGTGTAGTACCTGAAATTGTCTCTCAGGAAGGTGTGGTTCAGCATGGTGAGTCAGAGGGCGTTTTGACCCTGACACGTTCGTGGCCTGGACAAGCTCGCTCCATCTTCGGAGATCATCAGCGTTTCTTTGATACCTATTTCTCGGCTTATCCAGGTAAATACTTCACAGGCGATGGTGCTCGCCGAGATGCAGACGGTTACTATTGGATCACCGGGCGAGTTGATGACGTGCTTAACGTTTCAGGCCATCGTCTTGGTACAGCAGAAATCGAGAGCGCACTGGTGTTGCACCCGCATGTGGCTGAAGCGGCTGTGGTAGGCTATCCGCATGATATTAAAGGGCAAGGAGTTTATGCATACGTCACCTTGGTGAACGGCATAGAGCCTGATGATGGTCTCAGAAACGAGCTCATTCATTGGGTCAGAAAAGAGATAGGCCCCATAGCGACGCCAGATCTCATACAATGGGCGCCCGGATTGCCAAAAACTCGCTCTGGAAAGATCATGCGTCGTATATTACGTAAAGTTGCGGCCAATGAGACCAGTCAGTTAGGCGATATTTCGACGCTGGCTGATCCAACTGTGGTTGAACACATTATTCAGAATCGTCTGGTTAAAAAATAAACTGCTATCTGTACTGGGAGAACACATGAAATTCATCACTGCTATCATCAAGCCATTCAAACTGGATGATGTAAGAGAAGCCCTTTCCGATCTCGGATTGGCTGGTATTACGGTTACTGAAGTGAAAGGCTTTGGTCGCCAAAAAGGTCATACTGAGCTATATCGTGGTGCCGAGTATGTTGTCGATTTCTTGCCTAAAGTGAAAATAGAAGTTGCTGTCTCAGACGATATGGTGGAAAGAAGCCTGGACGTCATTATCAAAGCCGCTAATACCGGAAAAATTGGTGATGGAAAGATTTTCGTCACTTCACTCGATCAAGTTGTCCGAATCCGAACGGGTGAAACCGGAGATCAAGCACTTTAGAAATCGCGATCTAAGGGTCTGGGCTGTTTGTTGCTAAACAGCTTCAGGCTGCGATTTGATGTTCCCTGCAGAGTTTTTCTGCATCGGTATTGGTTAGAAGTTCTCTCGTAAGACCACAATGTCTTAACCCATCACGACTCTTAAGATGGTGCACGCAGGTTTTGCAGGCACCGAACGTCTTGAAACCAGTACCATCCTGCAAAGTAATCATCAGATGCTCAACCGCTGATGAAATAGATCTCGCCTCATGATCTTGTAGGCTCGATAACGCAGATTTAAGCGTACTGGGGGGAATGACCTGATCCAGTGCATCATCACCCTTTGTGGTCAGACGGATACGGATCACTCTTCGATCGCGTTGATCTACTTCTTTGGTTACGAGCCCTGCTGATTCCAGTACAAGGAGCGTTTGCGAGACAGTTCCTTTAGTGAGCCCTAAAAATTCAGCTACAGCAACCGGTGTATTACTGTAGTGATTACAGCGGCTCAGATAATGGAGTGCTTCGATTTGTATGGGTTGTAAGCCCATTTCTAGGCCTTTCTTTCGAACGCTCGTTCGAATGAGCGTTGCGATTCTTTCCAGGTATTCATACATTTCATTGGGATTCATGATACGGGTTTGACAACAGCTGAATAACTAATACATGACCACAGACATATTCTATGTCATGGAATCAAGCAAGATCTAAGCCGTTGCCATCAGTGTTGTGTGATTCATGTTGCGGATTTGCAGGCACGAAATTGCTGCACCTTAATGGTGAAGATAGAAGAAAAGTGGGAACATTGATGGTGCGTGTTGAGACGGCGATGAACGTAAAACGGCCGCTGTGAAAGCGGCCGTTTTACGGTTCGATTGTTGCCTCAGTGTTTTGGGTCGGGTGCGTTCGGCGTCGCTTTTTCAATCGCCTTGCCCATACAGGTCATGATGTGATCTGTGATGGTAGTAGCCGCCTCTCTTGCATTCTCAGTTGAACCAAATAGGTCTTTAAACTCTGCTACTGAGGCTTCGGCATCTGCTTGAGACTTAACGCTCATGAACCGTGCATAGGCTTCAAAGAATTTAGGACGCCTTGGGTCACCTGCAAACCCAGGTAGTGAGGCTGAAATCTCATCAACAACGCAATCGGCTACTTCGCTTGGATCCAATTTGTAATCTTTAAGATCCTGATCGTCCTTGAATTTTTCGAGCAACACGTCGTGTAGACCCGTCTTTTCCTTTCTGGCGCACCCGAACAAGGTGAGCGTTGTAAGAAGAATTATCAGAAATGTGCGCATGGTTTAATGTGTGTAATAGATGATTCAGGAGCCGAATTATGATGCTACTGGATAAAAGATACCAGTCCCGGTCATCTTTCTAAGATTCCTGTGGTGGACTGATCAATGGCCCTTTCTTATCAAACAGTCTTGAGATCTCGCCCGGATTACTGAGGTCAGCCCCTAAACTGATGACAAATGAGGATGCTTCTTCAATGGACATATCGCAGCTCACAACCTCAGATTCTTCAACAATGATGGTGAAGCCAGAGGTTGGATTGGGTGAAGTGGGTATGTAGACCACGACTCTGTCACCGATTCGGTTAGTAATATAGGCGGGCACCCAAAGCCCCTTTCTGGGATATTCGATGAACACCACATCACGAATCTGAGTATCACTGTCGGTCGCAAACAATTTCAGGATTTTCTGAGAAACACGATAGATCGAACCAATCAAAGGGACACGATTGAGGATTTTCTCAACAAAATAAAGCACATAAGCCTTATCACCCTTAACAAGGTAACCCACATAGGTCACAAGACTTATGGACGCGAGGAACAAAAGCCCTGGAAGAAGGATGCTCTCAAAGCGGACGAAGATGCTGAGTAGGAAACCTCTTAAGAGGCTTTCTACATAGATAACCAGCTGAACGATGATCATGATCGGTATCAGACCTAGGACACCGATTAGAAAGTACTCGAATAATTTTTGTAATTTTGCTTTCATTTCAAGACCTCAAGGGGCGATAACCACGTATTTACTGCATGCTGTTGAGCAGCGGCGTAAACTTTAACACCAATCTGAGTATTCTGACTTTATGAAACCTGTTCGTATGTACTCCACGGCCATTTGCCCCTATTGCTTGATGGCTGAACGTTTATTGTTATCGAAAGGCGTCACCGAGATTAAAAAGATCCGCGTGGACACTGACCCGAATCTACGCGAGGAGATGATGAACCTCACTCAGCGAAGAACCGTACCACAGATCTTCATCGGTGCTACGCATGTAGGCGGTTTCGACGATCTATCGAGATTGAATCAAAGCGGAGAACTGGATGCGCTATTAGAGGGAGAAGCAGAGGAAGAAGAGGTATAAAGTCCTTTAGTCCCGTATGTCCTTGATCTCACCAGATGCATTGAGAATGAAGTTTCTGCTTTGGGTGATGGATTTTCCGAGAACATTTTTGGACCGGAAACTACACCGGACTGAAAACCCGTTTGGAATACGTTGGACCCTTCCCCACTCCGTAATTTCAAGTGATGATGCGTCATGTGTGTGACGCTTTAGGTAGCGACTGACTTGATCAACAGAGTTATCCCAGGGATTGTTGAAGACCACCTCACCCGATAGAGGGGCTGCCGTACTAGACTCGGGCGCTGTCTTTTGTTCACTCTCGGGTGATTGGCGTTTTTTCCCATTGTCGCCATCCGCAAACTGACTGATCTTGCCGAGAAGTTTCTGCGATGTTTCAACCAGTGCCAGAGCGTTTAAGTCGGCCTTTGGGCTTTCATTCTGCGTGTTCCCTTGAGTCTCTATTGAATTGTAGTTATCCACCACCTTTTTTGCGGAGATTGAATCCATTAAGCTTGGCGCCGATTTCTCAGCATCCAAGTCTATAAAGTTACTGATCAGAGCTTTAAGTCCTTGGAGGATATTCAGAATTCCGAGATCCTGGTTGGGGGTTATGGTATTCGCAGTCTCTCTGGTGGGCGTTGGGTTTTTTTCTGAAGTCTTAGGTGCTAGGCTGGGTCGTGCAATAAGGTGTTCAGTTTGGCCAGTGCTCATCGGCATTTCTTCGCTTTTGCCATGATGAACGTCCTTCGTCCGGCTGCCGTGCGGAACGAGTTTACTCAGAACTGCAACAACAAGAACCAGAACAATGAGGGTTCCGCAGCCAAGATTAAGGCGAAGTGGTTGACTCATATTGATCGTGGTCGATAACTAAACAACTTAAGCTTTCAGATAGTCTCTAAGGGTATCTTCCAAACGATCACGGTCAAGATGTTCTTTCTCGATCTTCAGGTAAATCACGCCTTCTTCAAAGTCAACGACCGCATCTGCTATACCAGGTAGCTCGTGCAAGGCTTTCGTGAGTGTATGAGATTCCTGATCAGAGAGTGTTTTAATACCGATCATGGCGGTGCTGACGTGACGCGGGGGTTTCATGCTCGAGGCAACTAAGAGCCAAACCAACGCGGTGATACCACAGTAGATGAATACGGACTCTATTCCCCACTGGCCATAGATCCATCCACCCCCGGTGCCGCCTATGAACGCTCCAAGGAATTGCGAAGTTGAATAGACACCCATCGCCGTTCCTTTGAGTTCCGGGGGCGCTGTTTTCGAGACCATAGACGGTAGCGTGGCTTCAAGCAGATTGAATCCTGTAAAAAATACGTATAACAGACCAAAGACTGCCCAATAGCTTTCCTTGATCCAAGCAAACCCAAAATCCGCTAACGCGATGATGGCAATGAAGGAAAGAAAAACGGATTTCATCTTCCGCTTCTTTTCAGCCAGGATCACGAATGGAACCATACTGATAATGGCCAGAACGAACACCGGTAGGTAGATATGCCAATGAATTTGAGTTTCAAGTTGTAGTGAATCTCTGAGCACCAGTGGTAAGACGACGAACGTAGCGGTCAAAATGAGATGAAGAGAGAAGATGCCAAGATCCAGCCTTAGGAGATCCCCATCTTTAAAGACCCTTATAAAACCTTTTCTTCGGGTTGCAGCTGTTTGCTGATGAAGTCGCTTCGGTGGATTTGGAACTAAGGTATGAAGGACCAAGATGCTTGAAGCGGCAAGACCAGTAATCACCCAGAACAGGCCTTTTAATCCGAACCAGTTGGAAAGGATCGGTCCCGATACCATGGAAATTGCGAAGGATAAACCGATACTGATACCGATGAGTGCCATGGCCTTCGTTCGATGCTCTTCACGAGTGAGATCTGCTGCGAGCGCCATAACAACGGCAGCCACGGCTCCGGCACCCTGTAAGGCTCTACCTGCAATGATACCGTAGATAGAGTCTGAGAGCGCGGCGACGGCGCTACCCAAAACAAAAATCACCAAGCCCAGAGTTATGATGGGTTTACGACCGTATCGATCAGACCACAGTCCAAAGGGTATCTGAAAAACAGCCTGTGTGAGCCCGTAGGCGCTGATCGCCAAACCAACCATAACCGGAGTTGAATCGTGGATTTCTCTGGCAAAGATTGAGAAGACAGGGAGGATTAAAAACATGCCTAACATTCGGAGCATGTAGATGGCCGCTAGAGATAAACTGGCTTGCAGTTCCCTCGGCGTCATAGGCGTATCCAGTTCAAGATGCGGCTTCAAAAGAAGAACTCCGTTACGCGAAAAAAGATCATGTTCATCATTAAGTTTATGGCTCGATTAAGACCCGCATACCCACCGAAACCACATCAAAGAGTTCGATGACATCCGAACTTTTAAGACGGATACAACCATGTGATGCGGGTACGCCGGTTACGCCTGCATCGGGGCTTCCATGAATGTAAATATACCGCCAAGTGCTATCAACTTCACCATAGCGATTTTTATGAGGCTCAAGGCCTCCCAGCCAAAGAATACGAGTTAGGATCCAATCGCGGTCGGGATAAGCCAATTCTAGGGCATCGTTATGAAATTCTCCCGTAGGTCTTCTGGCCTTAAACACGGTCCCTTCAGGGGCTCCTTGACCGATCTTGGCGCGGATTGAGTGCCATCCCCTTGGCGTGCATTCGCTGCCTTTAAGTTGTCCTATCCCGTTTTTTGCGGTTGATACAGGCCAACTTTTAACGATGTCGGTATCCCTTATCAGTCTGGCCATTTGATCGCTGACCGATATGGCAAGCCACGAAGATACGGCTAAATGAGTATTAGCTTGAGTCATCGTTGAAACAGTGCGATGGATTCAACGTGTGCGGTTTGAGGAAACATGTCCATCACGCCCGCGCGAATTAGTTTATAGCCATGCTGAGTGACCAGAATTCCAGCATCCCTTGCCAAAGTGGAAGGGTTGCAAGAGACATAGACAATGCTTGATGGTGACCAATGTGGAATGGCCGAGAGCACATCTTCAGCACCTGCTCTGGATGGGTCCATAAGGATTTTGTCATACGATTGGTCAGCCCAACCCTTCCCTTCCAGAGACTGAGTGAGGTCGGCTACGTGAAACTCAATGTTTTGGATGCCATTTGCTTCCGCATTCTCATAGGCTCGTTTGACCGCGTCAATGCCGCCTTCTATGCCAGTCACAAAAGCCGCATGTCGAGCGATGGGTAAGGTGAAGTTGCCAATGCCGCAAAAGAGATCGAGGACTCTATCCTCAGGTTTGAGGTCGAGTAGATCAATCACACGGTTGATCATCTTACGGTTGATCTCGGCATTGACCTGAATGAAGTCGGTGGGTTCGAATTGGAAATCGATCGAATGGTCTTGGATGGAGTAAGTCGGACGAACCGGTTGTTCTGGATGCAACGCCACAATCGAATCAGGTCCGTGTCGTTGTAAAAAGCAGTCGAA
>Ga0164297_10000092_pt1 | contig 108223 bp, 99 predicted proteins | sample GEODES058metaG_FD_113539 | JGI IMG/M metagenome (GOLD analysis project Ga0164297, IMG submission 113539) | Dystrophic lake water microbial communities from Trout Bog Lake, Wisconsin, USA - GEODES058 metaG | ecosystem: Environmental > Aquatic > Freshwater > Lake | place: USA: Trout Bog Lake...
TATTTTGATCATTTTAGGTATATGGTTGTTAAAATCCTATTTTTAGCGCCTCAAAATCTATACAAGGATATCAATCATTTGTGTTAAAAGAAAACAAAAAATGAAAGTTTTAAAATTTGGCGGTACATCAGTGGGAAGCCCGGTGCGCATGAAGAAGCTGCTGGATATTATTAACCCACACGAAAGACAAATTGTAGTGCTTTCTGCGGTATCCGGTACCACCAATAATTTGGTTGAAATTGCTCAGGCTTACCTGGCAGGCGAAAAGCCCAAAGCGACTGAATTGATCCAAATATTAAAAAGCAAGTACGAAATATTTATTAATGAGCTGTTTTCCGGTCCTGAATTTGTGGCGCAGGGTGCAGAGGTGATCGATTACCATTTCGGACTATTATTTAATTTGTCGCATGATCTTTTTACCAATATTGAGGAGAAACTGATTTTGGCGCAGGGCGAATTGATATCAACTACGCTTTATCATATTTACTTAAAAGAAATAGGCTTACCCTCTGTTTTATTACCGGCGCTTGATTTTATGAAGATCGATGAGGATAATGAACCTATCGTTGATTATATAACCCGCCATATTGAGCCATTATTGAATGCCTATCCGGATATCAACCTGTTTATTACCCAGGGTTATATTTGCAGGAATGCCTTTGGCGAGATAGATAACCTGCGCAGGGGTGGAAGCGACTATACAGCTTCGCTCATTGGTGCGGCCATCCGCAGTGAGGAAGTGCAGATATGGACCGATATTGATGGCATGCACAACAATGATCCGCGGATAGTTAGCGGTACTAGACCCATCGCCCGGCTTTCATTTGATGAAGCTGCAGAGTTGGCCTATTTCGGCGCAAAGATATTGCATCCGCAAAGCGTGTTTCCGGCACAAAAATTTAAGATACCGGTTCGCCTGCTCAATACCATGGACCCAAAGGCTTCGGGTACACTGATCACCAATGATAGTGAGAAAAACAAGATAAAATCTATAGCGGCAAAAGACGGAATTACAGCTATTAAGGTTCAGTCGAGCCGGATGTTGCTGGCACATGGTTTTTTGAGGCGCTTATTCGAAGTATTTGAACGCTATAAGACTTCCATCGATTTGATCACCACCTCGGAGGTGGCTGTTTCGCTTACGATCGACGATACGACCTATCTTGATCGGATTATCCAGGAGTTGAACAGTTTTGGGAGTGTTGATATTGATAAAGACCAAACGATCATTTGTGTTGTAGGTGATTTTGGAGCCGAAAAGCATGGTTATGCAGCTCGTGTGCTGGAAGCATTAAAACATATTCCCCTGCGGATGATATCCTATGGCGGAAGCGATCATAATTTATCCCTGCTGCTGAATACTTCCGATAAAGTTGAAGCTTTGCGTAGTTTGCATAGCAGGTTGTTTTGAATGCGGAGTTTGGTTTTGAGTGCGGAGTGCGGAATGTCAAATGCGGAATGGTATTGATTGCGGAATGGAATTGATTGCGGAGTTGTTTTGAATGCGAAGTGCGGAATGTTAAATGCGAAGTAGTTTTGAATGCGGAGTGCGGAATGTGAAATGCGGAATGGTTTTGAAAGCGAAGTGATTTTGAGTGCGGAATTAGGAATTTAGAGTTAGGAAATTAGAATTTATAAATTAATGTTTGATCAGGATACCCTTACCCGTTTTAAGGCTTTAGAAACCCCTTTCTATTTTTACGATCTTGGTTTATTGAACCAAACGCTTCAAGCCTGTAAAACGGCTGCGGATAAGTATGGCTTTCATGTACACTATGCCATGAAAGCCAATTTTAATCCCCGGGTATTAGCTGCTATTCAGTCGTTTGGCTTTGGTGCGGATTGCGTAAGTGGTAACGAGGTTTCTGCTGCAATAGCCAATGGCTTCAAAAACCAACAGGTTGTATTTGCCGGCGTTGGTAAATCAGATAAAGAGATCAATATTGCCCTGGATGCGGATATTTTCAGTTTCAATGTGGAGTCGGTACAGGAACTGCATGTGATCAATGAGTTGGCTAAAGCAAAAAATAAAATCGCCCGGGTTGCTATCCGCATCAATCCTAACGTTGATGCCCATACCCATCATTTTATCACAACGGGCCTTGACGAGAATAAATTTGGCATCAATAGCTGGCAATTGAATGATGTGGCTGAAGCTTTGCGTGCTTGTTCAAATATTCAGTTCATCGGTATACATTTCCATATCGGTTCGCAAATAACTGACCTTACTGTTTATAAAAGCCTCTGCATCCGGATCAACGAGATACAGGCCTGGTTTGAGAATCATGGCTTTCAGGTAAAAGTACTCAATACCGGTGGTGGCCTGGGAGTAGACTATCAGAACCCTGATAGCAACCCTATAGCGGATTTTGAAGGATATTTTAAAGTGTTTAAAGAATTTCTGAACGTTAAACCCGGCCAGGAAGTGCATTTTGAATTAGGCAGAGCCATGGTAGCGCAGTCGGCATCGTTGATCTCGAGGGTATTGTATGTAAAATACGGACAGAAAAAGAATTTCCTGATACTGGATGCTGGTATGACCGAACTCATCCGCCCCATGTTATACCAGGCCTACATGAAGATCGAGAATGTTTCGCGCCAGGCCCAAGACTCAGGACTCAAAACTCCAGACTCCGGACTTAAATACGACGTTGTAGGGCCAATATGTGAAAGCACCGATTGCTTTCAAAAAGATGTATCACTACCCGAGTCTTTCCGGGGAGATCTGTTTGCTGTGAGGACCGCCGGAGCTTATGGCGAGGTAATGTCATCCCGATATAATCTTCGCGATGCTGTTGGAAGTGTTTATTCCGAATAGTCTTAAAATTTATATCCGGCTCTCAGAAATATGGCACTGCCAAATTCACCGATGCCAAAAAAGTGTTTTGAATTGATAAAGTAACTCACTTTTGGAAACACATCCCTGAAAGCAGGTGGCGTAAGACCGGAAGAGGCATAGCCGCTGTTGATACCAACAGGGTTGGGCCCGAACGTAGTACCCAGAAACAGCCTGATCCCGTGCTCGATATTGTTATTGTTTTGGTTATGGAAAATGATCTCGCTGCTTAATCCTAAAGTAAACAGATCTGTTCTGGTATCGGCCTCGTAACCCGGTTGGGTATTGATAAATTTCCTGAAATCAGCAAAAGAACCAAACTCATGGCTATACGCCATTTCTACCCCAAGGTATCTAAAATCCATCCGTCCGTAATTGGTGAACAAATTTGCAGATGCCCTTGCGCCGGCTGCGCCAAAAAACTTATAGCTGAAATCATTCGGTGATGAACCGGTACTGCTTTTATCATAATCGCCGGCAACGCCGAATGCTCCATAAGAAAGGTTGAAATTTTTAAATACATGTGCCCGGCTGTAATTGAACTGTGCGCTTATCAGCAAGTCGGTCCAGGTTTGATCAAGGTAATAATTGAGGCCTCCTGATAAATAATTAGCAGTTTTGGCTGAATCAAACGAAGCCGGTTTGGGTTGATAGGCGATATCCTGGTGGTATAAGGCAGGTGTATAGATCTGCCTTTCACAGGCGCTAAGCAAAAAAATAATTCCGGCTGCAAGTAGTGTAATTTTTGTTTTCATAGCACCTGTTTAGTTAATTGTTATTGAAAACGATACCCCAATGAAAAATGCCCGCCGTTGGGGTCTGCATCAACAATCATAAAGACATTTTTTATTTGCATAAAATAAGCCAGCGATGCGGCAAATTTCTGGGTTTGTAATTGAAAAGTTTCAGTATTGAAATTGGTAAAGCCCGAATTTGTTTGTCCGACAAATAAACGGAAAGCAAATTGAAAGCTGGGATCGCGTCCATACCAGGCAACTTCGCTGCTGGCACCATAGGTAAAAAGATCGGTTCGGGTGATCGTGAAATAGTAAGGCTGTCCAAGCACCTGTTTTCTGAAATCGGCATATTCACCAAACTCATGACTGTAGCTTGCTTCAATACCAATAATGCGGATATCTACTTTGCCCGAGCTTATATAATAATTGAATGATGCTTTTCCGCCTGCAAAGCCGGTTGATTTATTTTGAAAATAAAAGCCCTGAGTATCAGGCACGGTTTTATTTTCAAAACTGCCCAGCGCACCAAAAGCACCCATGGCAAAATTGAGATGTTTACTGGTAAACCCCATACCAACGTTCAACTGTACGGCATTGACTATGTCATTTGAATTTGCTCCCTGTCCCTGTATGATAGAGCCAGATATATAGGTTGCATGATGTATACTGTCGAACGATAAAGGCTTGGGTTGATATGAAACATCGTTGTTATAAAACGCAGGGCCATTGAAACTGGTAACCGGCCCCCTATGCACACGGCAGGAAAATAGCATCGTTGCTGCCCAACATACCAGGGATAACCTTTTAAGTTTATTCATTAAGTTACAGGCAATATAATTATAAAAACAGGCGGGATTATTTTTATTACGATAAATATCGGCAATGTGCTACAGTAAATACGATTCTTATTTTTTAGTGTAGATATTACAATTATTATTAAGTTTACCTGCCGGATAAAGGTTCACCAATTATATCAGTAATGTCAGCAGATGAGTTTGTCATCGGTGTAGATTATGGCACCGATTCTGTTCGTTCAGTGATCGTTAATGCAAAAAACGGAAAGGAAATAGCATCTTCAGTATTTAACTACCCAAGATGGCAGCAGGGTAAATACTGCAATGCCGCACAAAATCAATTCCGGCAACATCCACTCGATTATATCGAGGGTCTGGAACAAACGATCAAAGATTGTCTTAAAAAAGCTGGTGCTGGTATTGCAGCTTCCGTCAAAGCCATAGCCGTTGATACCACAGGTTCAACGCCGGTAGCGGTAAATGAAGCAGGGGTACCATTAGCATTGACTGCCGAATTTGCGGAAAACCCCAACGCCATGTTTGTACTTTGGAAGGACCACACCGGTATCAGAGAAGCAAATGAAATTAACGAACATGCCCAAAAATTTGATATAAACTACCTGCAGTATGTAGGCGGTATTTACTCGTCTGAATGGTTTTGGGCAAAGTTGTTACATGTGCTGCGGGCCGATGAACAGGTTAGGTTGGCTTGCTATTCCTGGGTTGAACATTGCGACTGGATCCCTTTTTTATTGACCGGGGGTGAAAATGCGGATGCCATCAAACGTGGACGCTGTTCAGCGGGCCACAAGGCTATCTGGTCCGAACATTATGACGGATATCCGCCCGACGATTTTTTTACATCGCTGGATCCTTTGTTAAAAGGATACGCGGCAGGTTTGCCCAAAGAGACCTATACTTCAGATCAGTCTGCCGGAAATTTAAGTGCCGAATGGGCAACGAAACTCGGACTATCAACGGCCGTTGTTGTTGGAGTTGGAGCTTTTGATGCACACATGGGGGCAGTAGGAGGACAGATAGAACCCTATCACCTGAGCAAGGTAATGGGTACTTCTACCTGCGATATGCTGGTAGCGCCCAAAACTGATTTTGAAAATAAATTGATCCGTGGTATCTGCGGGCAGGTTGATGGTTCGGTCATACCGGGAATGATTGGCATGGAAGCCGGGCAATCGGCATTTGGCGATACCTATGCCTGGTTTCGTAAGCTGTTGGAATGGCCCCTGCAATATATTGATGATGAAAATTTGAGAGAAAAGGTATCAGCATCAATAATTCCGGAATTAAGCAGGCAGGCAGCAGCTTTACCGCTGGATGAACATGCGGAACTGGCGATCGACTGGCTCAACGGCCGGCGTACACCTGATGCCAACCAGTCGTTAAAAGCTGCAATTAACGGGCTTAGTTTAGGTAGTGATGCGCCACGGGTATTTCGCGCATTAGCCGAAGCCACCTGTTTCGGGGCCAAAAGCATTGTTGAGCGTTTCAGAAAAGAAGGTGTGCCTGTTAAAGGATTGATCGGTATAGGAGGCGTAGCAAAAAAATCACCGTATATCATGCAGATGATGGCCGACGTGATGCAAATGCCCATCCGCATACACCAGTTTGAACATACCTGCGCGCTCGGCGCCGCTATGTTTGCTGCAACAGCAGCTGGTATCTACCCCAATGTTGAAGCTGCAATGCAGGCCATGGGAGGGGGTTTCGATAAGGAATATTTCCCCGACAAAACAAAAGCAGAACTATACGAAAAGCGATATAAAAGGTATCTTGCTTTAGGGCAATATATCGAGCAGCATACAAATTAAATGGATAAATATCAGCATATACGCGAGGCAGCCTTTGATGCCAACCTGGAACTGCCTAAACTCAACCTCGTCATTTTTACTTTTGGTAATGTTAGCGCTGCCGATCGTGAAATGGGGGTATTTGCAATAAAGCCAAGCGGCGTGCCTTATGCAGAATTGACATCGGAAAAAATGGTGATCGTTGATTTTGATGGAAATATTGTAGATGGCGTTTTGCGCCCATCATCAGATACAAAAACCCATGCTGTTTTGTACAAGCATTGGGATATTGCCGGTATATGTCATACCCACTCCACTTATGCTACAGCCTGGGCACAGGCGCAACTTGATATACCTATTTATGGTACTACACATGCCGATCATCTTACCGTAGATGTGCCATGTGCGAAACCGATGGACGATGTAGCGATCAAGGGCGACTATGAATATGAAACCGGTTTTCAGATTCTCAATTGTTTAAAAGAACGGGGATTAGATCACCACGATGTAGAGATGATATTGGTAGGCAACCATGCACCCTTTACCTGGGGTAGATCGGCCGATAAGGCTGTTTATAATAGCGCCGTACTGGAATCGATCGCTCAAATGGCATTCCTGACCGGGCAGATCAATCCTCAGAGCGAAACATTAAAAGAATCGCTTATCAAAAAACATTTTGAACGTAAGCATGGGCCGGGGTCGTATTATGGGCAGTAAAACGGGGTCATTGGGTCATTTGCTGCGCGTCATTTGGTCATTGGACATTTGGCAATAGGTTATTTGGCATTTAAAAAAATCAGCGAAATCATTCGAATCACATGAATCAGCGGTTCAGGCGATTAGACGTTTAGAAATATCAGCGAAATAATCCAAATCACACGAATCAAAGGTTCAAACGAATAGGTATAGTTTAATAAATCGATAATAAAATGATAGACTTAAAGCAATATGAAGTTTGGTTTGTGACGGGTAGTCAGCATTTATACGGCGAGGAAACCTTGAAACAGGTGGCCGAACATTCGCAGCAAATTGCGCTGGCTTTGAACTCGGCTGCACAGATACCAGTTAAAATAGTTTTTAAACCAACGGTAAAATCTCCGGAGGAGATCTACAGTATTTGCCAGGAAGCTAACGCAGCTAAAAACTGCATTGGTATCATCGCTTGGATGCATACCTTTTCGCCCGCTAAAATGTGGATCGGCGGCCTGAAAATATTGCAGAAGCCGCTGCTTCACCTTCATACCCAGTTTAACCGCGATATACCCTGGGATAGCATTGATATGGATTTCATGAACCTGAACCAAAGCGCCCATGGCGACCGCGAGTTTGGTTTTATCATGACTCGTATGCGTTTGGAGCGTAAGGTGGTTGTGGGACACTGGCAGGATAATGAAGTATTGGAACAGATCAATAGCTGGACCCGTTCTGCCGCTGGCTGGCACGATTGGCAGGGAGCACGGTTTGTGCGTTTTGGCGATAATATGCGTTACGTGGCAGTAACCGAAGGGGACAAGGTTGAAGCAGAGTTGAAATTTGGGTATTCAGTAAATACCCACGGGGTAGGCGATCTGGTTAAAGTTGTTAATGCAATAAGTGATGCTGAAGTTAGCCAGCTCACCGCTCAATATACCGAACTTTATGCTTTAGCACCTTCATTACGAAAAAGCGGAGCCGATTATTCAAGCTTGCGCGATGCAGCTCGTATTGAACTTGGCTTAAAGGCTTTCCTGGAAGACGGCAACTTTAAAGGCTTTACAGATACCTTTGAGGATCTGCACGGTTTGTTGCAATTACCTGGAATAGCAGCACAACGACTTATGGCACAAGGTTATGGATTTGCTGCCGAGGGCGATTGGAAAACAGCGGCCCTGGTGCGCGCCATGAAAGTGATGGGCAGCGGATTGAAGGGTGGCAACGCCTTTATGGAAGATTATACCTATCATTTTGATCCCACAAACCCTTTGGTCTTAGGTTCGCATATGCTCGAAATATGTGAATCTATTGCTGATGGTAAACCCAAATGCGAGATACATCCATTAGGCATTGGTGGAAAGGCTGATCCGGTGCGTCTGGTCTTTAATGTGGGCGGTGGTCCTGCTTTAAATGCATCGATAGTTGACCTCGGCAATCGTTTCAGGTTATTGATCAACGAGGTTGAGGCTGTCGCGCCAAAACAGGACCTGCCCAAACTGCCGGTTGCCCGTGTTCTTTGGAAGCCATACCCGGATATGAAAACAGGTTGCGCTGCCTGGATACTGGCTGGTGGAGCACACCATACCTGCTATAGTCAGAATTTAACAGCCGAACAACTGGACGATTTTGCAGCCATAGCTGGCATTGAATCTGTACTCATCGGCAAAAACACCGAACTCCGTCAATTGAAGAACGAACTTAGGTGGAGCGAGGTGTATTATAGGTGAGTGATTTGTGATTTGGTAACCGATCACAAGTTAACCAATCACCAATTAACTAATCACAGATTAACCTATCATCAACATGCAAGCCCTGATATTCGACCTTAACGGTACTATGATCAACGACATGGATTATCATACCCGTAGCTGGCTATACCTGTTGAATAATGTTTTGGGCGGGCAATTTACCTGGGACGAGGTTAAGCCACAGATGTATGGCAAAAACCAGGAGGTTTTGGTTCGGTTGTTTGGCGCTGGTAAGTTCACAGTTGAAGAAATGGATCAGCTTTCTTTTGAAAAAGAGAAACGTTACCAGCAGGAGTTTTACCCGGAGCTTCGCCTTTTACCCGGATTGTATGATTTTTTAGAAAAAGCTTATCAGTTAGGGATCCCAATGGCCATAGGTTCGGCAGCAATACCATTTAATATCGATTTTGTATTGGATAACCTTGGCATCAGGCACTATTTTAAAGCGATAGTTAGTGCTGATGATGTTTTATTAAGTAAGCCGAATCCGGAAACTTTTCTGAAAGCAGCAGCCATATTAAATATTGCACCAGAACAATGCCTGGTATTTGAGGATGTACCTAAAGGAGTTGAATCTGCACAAAATGCGGGTATGCCAGCCATTGTTCTTACCACAACTCATCAACCGTCAGAGTTTTCCGCATTGCAAAACGTGCTCCATTATGCACCTGATTTTGAGGACGAGTACATCATTAATATCCTTTGTAATACATAATTTACCTGCCGAATATTAACATCTATCGCCCTAACAGCTACAACATTGTTTATAAATAAATAATTATCCCTAACTTGGCGGCTTTAAATATTAATTCTAATGCAAAAACAAGGAACAGTTAAATTCTACAATGTAACAAAAGGTTTTGGCTTTATTGTACCTGCTGAAGGTGGCCAGGATATTTTTGTGCATTCTTCAGGCTTGATCGATGAGATCCGCGAAAACGACAGCGTTGAATACGAAGTTGAAAACGGACGTAAAGGCCTCAATGCGGTAAAAGTAAAAGTTATTTAAGTATAAATAATACCACTGCCAAGCATTCAGTCACAGCCACAAGCTGTGACTTTTTTGTTTTAGAGCATTTGAGAAAAATTTTTAAAATGATTTTGTTAAAATTTAAACACTAGCGGCAACTCTTTGTTAGCTTTATATATTCACTAAAATAATTAAGGCCATGAAAGATCAGGGAAAAATAATTGTTGCACTATTAGCAGGTGCAGCGGTAGGTGCGGCAGTAGCGCTATTGCTGGCGCCAGCCAATGGGTCGGAGGTAAGAGAAGAGATCTCCGATTATTTGAATGACATAACCGGCGCTGTAAAAAACAAAGCAGAGTCGGCTGCGAATAGCCTTCGGGATTATGGAAACAATGCTATTGATCGCACCAGATCAAAGATAAGAGGTGCAGTTGATGAATTTGAAAATTACAAAGATGGACTCGTTGACAAAGCAAAAGCAAAAACTTTCCAGGCAGCTGAGCCGGGTCTCGAGGCAGCTGAACATCTGAAATCGCGTATCAAAGGCAGTGCAAAAGATCTGAATGATCTGATACAGAAAGCCTGAGTACTTTAAGTTTAAATTGAAAGTTCGTTTTGTTTATTCAAAACGAACTTTTGTTTTTCAGACCTTTCTAAAGCTATTTTGATAGGAGCAGATGGTACCTTAAACGCCTCACGAATTATAGGTAAGCTTTGCCTTTTTTCAAGCTGATTTTTAAAAAAATCTACTCCCCCTAAAGTCTTAGTTTTTTTACAAATTAATTCATTCAAAATTTGGAGAAACACTAAATATTCTTTTACTTTGATTAGTTATTTTAATAGGGGTATTAAATAACTTTTCTAAAGCCGGATCCATTGGGTCCGGCTTTTCTTGTTTAAATGGCGGCTTTTTTCGATGTTTTACTTCAAATTTTCGTAGATAATCGATTGTAAAAAGCAGTGTTGATTTGAACAGTTTTGCGGTTATTTTGAAGTGTTATAATTGAGCTATATTCGTAGCTGTAATTGTGTGCGCACACAATACATAAAACTTTTATCGGATGAAAAAACTTTGGCTGTTTTTGCTGGTTCTTGCGTGCAAACTCTCTTCGGCTCAGGAACTAAAATATGTTAATGGTAACAATAACTGGGACCCGGATTCACTCGGGAATCACCGGGTGGTACTAACTGTAAATGCAGGTAATCATCAGGTGGTAAGAGCTGTTATTGACTGGCGGCGGAACGACCAGAACCCCGATAAAAAGCAAATATTTGTTGTTGATGCAAGTACCAATAAAAGAATTTTTAATGTTAGTACCGGTGTCATCAACCGCGAAAGCGGCAGCATCTATTTTGAGCCGACAGCTGCAAGCCGCTATTACGTTTATTATTTGCCGTATAAAGTCGACCGCAAATCAAATTACCCCAATGTAAAGTATTTAAAGCCCCTACAAACTGCCGACACTGCCTGGCTGGCTAAAATTAAAATTCCGGCAGCTATTGTTGACGCAAAGGTAGAGGAGATAGAGGCTATCAATGCCATCAATACCTTCTATCCGATGGAAGTTATTGCTAAAGCGAGTGAAACACAGGCACTGGAAAAGCAATATGCTTCAAGAAAATATCTGGTTTTCCCCGAGGATCGTTTGCATCCGATAAAAATGAAGCATGACCTGCCTCAGCGTTGGGTACTAAAAGGGGTAAAGAGCTTATTTTATGCCGATGTTGAAAAAGGCGAAAATTTCAGCTATCAGCTAGGTGTATTTCCTTTTGCTCAGGATATCGAGCATTTGAGCCTCAGTTTTTCCGATCTTAAAAGCGCTTCCGGTGCAGCAATTTCAGCAAATGCTATTTCCTGCCTGAATACAAATGGGGTCGATTATAAAGGTGAGCCTTTTGTTAAAAATGTAGATATTGCAAAGGGCGACATTCAGGCGCTTTGGGTATTGGTGAAAATACCTGCCGATCGTCCCGCAGGTGTATATAAGGGTAAAGTTACTGTACATGCAAAGAATGCCGCGGCATCTTCTATCAATATCACCCTCAATATCAAAGATAAACGGGCTGAAAACAGCGGTGTAAATGAACCACAGAAACAAACTCGTCTGGCCTGGCTCAATTCAACTATGGCGCAGGAAAATGATGTGATCAAACCCTACATACCGCTGAGCGTAAATGAAAACACCATTTCCTTATTGGGGCGAAAAATTATCCTGGATAAAACTGGTTTTCCGGCTCGTATTGAAACATTCTTTACACCTGAAATGACCGGTATTGCTGATCATCCAAAACAGGTATTGAATCAACCCATCAGCTTTATGCTGGAAGATAGGTATGGCAAAAAACTGCTTTGGGATCCCAGAGGGTTGAAGTTTACCATGGAGCGTTCCGGAACAGTAAAGTGGCAGGCCCAAAATTCAATCGCCGGTTTGCAAATGGATGTGAGCGGCTCGATCGAGTTTGATGGGTTCATAGCTTATACCGTCAAAGTTACTGCATTGGAGGATATCAGTTTTAACGATCTGCGTTTACATATACCCTTCAATCAAAGCGCTGCCAAATACATGATGGGGCTCAATTTGAAAGGTGAAAAGCGCCCGGCAACGTATGAATGGAAATGGGACGTAGCCAACAAAAACCAGGATGGTGCCTGGATAGGCGATGTTAATGCCGGTTTACAGTATTCATTACGCGATGAACATTATGTACGGCCGCTGAATACCAATTTTTACCTGCAGCGCCCCTTGTTATTGCCAACTTCATGGGGTAACGATAACAAAGGTGGTATCCGTATTACAGAAGCTGACAGCACTGTTTGGGTCAATAATTTTAGCGGTTCGCGGACCATGAAGAAAGGCGAGGTTCTTTACTATAACTTTAACTTACTGGTTACACCTTTTCATGCCATCAATACCGATTTTCAATGGTCGACGCGCTTTTTCCATAAGTATGAGAACCTGGATACCATTAAAGCAACCGGCGCAACCTTAGTGAACATTCACCATGGTACGCCGATCAATCCTTATATCAACTATCCCTTTATAGCGCATGATGCCATGAAAACCTATATCGACGAGGCGCACAGCAAGGGTTTAAAAGTGAAGATTTATAATACCATCCGCGAACTTTCAAACAGTGCATTTGAGTTATACCCGTTGCGCAGTTTAGGACATGAGGTGTTTTCACCCGGCAAAGGTGGAGGATATTCATGGTTGCAAGAGCATTTGGCTGAGGATTATATTGCTGCCTGGTATGTACCTGAATACCATGATGCGGCCATCATCAATAGCGGAATGAACCGCTGGCATAATTATTATGTGGAAGGCATGAACTGGTTAGTGCAGAACGTAGGTATCGACGGCATTTACCTTGATGATGTTGCTTTTGACCGCGTGACAATGAAGCGTATCAAAAGGGTTTTGACAGCCGATGGTCATCCTGGTATCATCGATCTGCACTCGGCCAACCAGTACGATAAGGCTGATGGCTTTAATAACAGCGCTAATCTTTATTTAGAGAACTTCCCTTACCTCAATCGCCTATGGTTTGGTGAGTATTTTGATTATGAACAAAATTCGCCGGATTTCTTTTTAACGGAAGTTTCGGGAATACCATTCGGACTAATGGGCGAGATGCTGCAGGGCGGCGGTAACCCATGGCGTGGAATGGTTTATGGTATGACCAACCGTATGCCCTGGAGCGACAACGCTGATCCGCGTCCGATCTGGAAGGTTTGGGACCAATTTGGTATCAAAGGCAGTAGCATGATAGGCTATTGGGTGGAGAATAATCCGGTAAAAACCAATAATCCGGCAGTATTGGCAACAGTTTACCGAAAAGATAGATCTGCACTGGTATCTATTGCCAGCTGGGCCGAAACGGACGTAAATATCCGATTATCTATAGACTGGAAGGCCTTAGGCATCGATCCTGCTAAAGCTCTGATCACCGCACCGGAGATCACCAATTTTCAACCCAAAGCCGGGTTTAAAGACGGGCAGGAAATACCTGTTCACAAAGGCAAGGGTTGGATGTTGATCGTTAAAGAGGAGGAATAGTCATTGGCACTAGTCATTAGGCATTAGTCCATAGTCCATAGTCCGTAGCTCATCGTTCGTTTTCGATTGCCCTATGCCTAAGTCCTCAGGGTAGCTTGTTGAGATCAATGGCTGGTTTTTTGTTGCCGGCAGGGCGTTCGAAATTAGTGTTTCTTAAGGTGTAATTATTAAAAAAGCCGCAGTTTTTGAGGTAGAACCCAGTGCCGCAAATGCCTCCGGCATAGTCCATACGATAGCCTTTTACAGCGGTATTATCGCCGGTGAAGCGGGCTTTGGTCAATTCTATCCAATTGCCGTTATTATCGCAAATCCATTCGTTGTTGAAATTTACCCGGCGTGTTATCAAACCTGTTTCGGGTTCGAAATTTTCGAGGAAGGAATGCAGGTGTTTGAGCCAGGTATTTGTTTTGGGCCTGCTGAAACTTGCGATCAGTTGCCATTTACCTGTTTCGGGTGCATAAAAGTAGGCGGTATATTCGGTCCGGCTATTGCTGCCGGGTTTAGCATGTACCAGAAAGCGGTAGGTGTTGTCCGCTTTCCACAAATAATTCAAATAGCTTTGTCCTCCTGAACCTTCGTTGCCAAACTCGCCGGTATGAACGTTCTCACCTTTTTTAAGCATGATGATCTTCTCATCGTCAGGTATCTTGCCTGGGTCGTCGGTATTGAACGGGCTCCAAACTGAAAAAAGAATATGTCTTTCGGTAAGTGAATTAACCTGCATGCCAAAATAGCCTTCGCCGAAGCCACAGGCCATAAAATAGGAGCCGAGCACATCATTTCCTTTCGGCACGGTTACTTCGTTATAAAACCATTCGGCGTTAACCTCATTGGCGATGTTATAGCCAAGGTGTACCGATGGGCCGCGCCGTCCCCAGTAAAAAAACTGACCATCATTGTCTTTTACATAATTGGTTTTGTTACCTGCGGCACTTCCGCTGATAGTAAGACTAACTACCTTGGCGATGATTGAATTTTGTAATGATGAACCTTTTAGCTCAAAGGCAACATAGCCGGTATCGCTGATGTTCCAACTGCCAACAGGCAGGTTTTTCAGGTTATTACCGGAAAGTTTGATAAAATGCGTCGACCCCAGCGCTGATATAGACAAGGTACTCTTAGCTGCCGGTGCCGAAAGATTTAAATACAAGCTAATCTTGCCGGTTTGGCCAAATCTGAGGTAAACTTTAAATGCTGCTTTCTTATTGGTCCACTCGCTGATGCCCTCATCTGTAATTTTGCCGCCAAGGGTATCTTTATCTACCCGCCATGCATTACCGCCAATGGGTACAGTAATTGAAGTATCGCTAACCGTTGTGCTTCCTTTTGCAATGGAAAAACCAGCCAGAAGGACATATATTATAATCAGTGATCTTCTTAAAAACATCAAATTTTTGCTTTAAAACTTTGCCAGGTATCCTGTATGATCTGTTCCAGTATTGCTTTGTTGTCTTCCAGTTTTTTTACCAGTGCCAGTTGTGCGCGGGTACGTTGCAGGTTATGAGCAGGGGAGTGGATCTTAAAATAAACATCTCCATCCAGGTAGTCGGTCAGGAAACGAACGGCTTGTATGTAGGGCAGCAGCAAAACACCATTGATCAGCGTATCGATCTCCATTTTTTCGAGAAATGCTACGCTTTCCTGCAGGTAGCCACGTGTATAGGCTTCAAATAGGTTCAAATTAAGGTTGATGACTGATAGATCAGCTTCATCTTCGGCAGCGGTATTGATAATGGTTCTGATTGAATCGCCAAAGTCGTATGCCACAAAGCCAGGCATTACAGTATCCAGGTCTATCACACATTGTGCCTTATCCTGGCTATCGAGCAAAACGTTGTTGAATTTAGTGTCGTTATGCACAATACGTAAAGGCAGCAAACCATTTTTGCCGAGTTGGAGTATTTGCTGCATATCCTCTGCACGCCGATTAATAAAATCAACCTCGGGCAATACTTCACTTAACCGCCCGGCTGCGTTGCGTTCAATGGCATTTTCGAGGTTTTGCAGACGATAAGCGATGTTATGAAAATCAGGTATAGTATCTTTTATCAGGCTGGTATCCAAATCGGCCAACTGAGTCTGGAATCTGCCAAAAGCCTTTCCACCTTCAAAAGCCTGAGTTTCAGTAGTCACCTGATCATAACTCCTGGTACCTTTCAGAAAATAGAACATCCGCCAGAAATTACCATCGGCATCTTCAAAAAAAGTTTCCCCCGTCCTTGCATGAATTATGGTCAGCACATTTCGCATTGCATCTGCGCCAGGGATTGCCGGGAGTTTTTGTTTCAAATGCCGGGTTACCTGTAAAAGGTTATTCATCAACAGCGCAACATCTTTAAAAACGTGGTGGTTGATGCGCTGGAGCAGATAATCATGTCCATGCTCATCCTGATTAATTAAACGATAAGTATCGTTGATATGTCCGGAGCCAAAGGGCTTTGCAGACACGATAATATCATCAATATCGAACTTAGATATAATGTCTGATAAATGTTGTTCAGTTTGAGAAGTGGAGCCCATTAATGCGCCTAATATCGGCAAAACAGCAATTTATTTTAAAATTAATCTGAAATAAACAGCCGGCGACTTTAAGCATTGGTATCGGCCATGCCTATTTGTGCTCAATTATCCACATTCAGCTATTTACCAACAGTAGCTTAAATTAAATTACAGGCAAAATAAGCTTAATATAGCAAGGGTACTTTTGGCTTGATAAAGCTTGGCCATGAAAAAATATAGCATCCTGTTTTTCTTTTTGATCTTTAATAGCTTCGTTTTTGCCCAAAATCACAAGACTCAAAACATCATCGTGGTAACCCTGGACGGATTTCGCTGGCAGGAAATGTATCGCGGTGCGGATTCAACGCTGATCAACTCAAAGTATACCGATACCAAGGCTGATGTGCGTAAAAAGTTTTGGGCCGAAACATCTACGGAACGCCGCAAATTGCTTATGCCTTTTATCTGGTCGACGGTTGCCGCAAACGGGCAATTGTATGGCGACCGCGACAATGGCAATTGTGATGAAGTAGCAAACGTTTATCATTTTTCGTATCCTGGCTATAATGAAATATTTACAGGGTTCCCGGATACGCGTGTTAATAGCAATAATCCTATAGCAAACCCTAATACTTCGGTTTTTGAGTTTCTCAATAAACAAAAGGGTTTTGAAAATAAAGTTGCTGTTTTTGCCTCGTGGGAGGCCTTCCCGGCAATTTTTAATGTGGGGCGCTCGGGCTTAAATGTAAACGCAGGTTATACTGATTTTGCCGAAAACCATATAGACGATCGCCTTAAGTTCCTGAATGAATTGCAGCATAAAGCACCGCATTATCTGGGCGATACCCGAATAGATTTTATGACTTTTGAGTTTGGTAAAGAGTATTTGAAGGAATACAAACCCCGTGTTTTATACCTCGCTTTTGACGAGACGGATGATATGGCCCATGCCGGTAATTATAAAATGTACCTCAGTCAGGCCCATCAGGAAGATGCTTATTTGCAGGAACTCTGGCAATATATTCAAACCGATCCTGCCTATAAAAATAAAACGACGCTGATCATTACCTGCGACCATGGCCGCGGGGATGTTTCTCCGGATGCATGGCGCAGTCACGGTTCTATGATCAAAAATTCTGAGCAAACCTGGTTGGCGGTCATAGGTCCCGACACACCGGCGGATGGTATCATACAAACACAAACCACTACCTATCATAAGCAGTTAGCGCAAACTATTGCCATGTTATTAGGTTTCGATTTCAAGAAAAATGCCAATCACGAAGTTGCGGATGCCATAGAATCAACCATGATCAAGGAACTGGTATCTTTAGGTAAATAATATGAGAAAGCTTTATTTATTGTTTTGCTTGATTTTGGGGGGTGGGCAGTTTGCTTCTGCCCAGGTGAACCAGCCGCCTGCGCCGAGGCATAAATTTATTGTGGTTGCGCACCGGGGCGACCATGTGATCTATCCCGAAAATACATTGGCGGCTTATAGCGAGGCGATAAAGAATGATGTTGACTATGTAGAGATAGACCTGCGAACGACCAAAGACGGACAATTAGTAAGCATGCACGACGCAACGGTAGATCGGATGACTGATGGTAAAGGCAAGGTGAGTGACCTTTCGCTGGCCGAGATCGAACAATTAAAAGTTAAAAGCAAAGACAGCCTCGACAAAACGATTTATCGGGTGCCCACCTTTGAGCAGATCCTTTCTGTTTGCAAGGACAAGATCTATATCTATATCGACTATAAAATGGCTGATGCCGCGCAAACCCTGGCTGCTTTGAAAGCACATGGCATGGAAAAGCAGGTTATTGTTTATATAAACGCGCCTCGTCAGTTTGTTGATTGGCGCAAAGTTGACCCAACGATGCCGCTGATGGTAAGCCTGCCCGGAAACATTAAAGACACCACGGCGCTGAATGCTTTTGTTGACAGAATTAAACCTGATATTCTGGATGGAAGTTGGGATGATTACCTGCCCGAAATTGTTAGCCAGGCAAAATCACTTCAACTAACCGTTTGGCCCGATATTCAGGGCAAAGGCGAGGACGCAAACTGGGCATCGGCAATTGCCAAAGGGTTTACCGGATTACAAACGGATCATCCGGCTGCTTTGATCGGGTTTTTAAAAGAAAAAGGTTTAAGATAAGTTCCTATTTATTATCTGTCGAATCAGGTACGATCCTCATGTGACCATTGTGCAGCAGTTTTCTTTCGGAGGCAGAAAAGCCGGTGCGGCCACCGAAATCCTGTACCCAAAGACTGTATACCTGGGCAACGCCAACCTCTTTAAATTCAGCCATCATCAGGTTTTGGCAATGCTCCGGACTTTTTATCCAGCCGGCCATAACCTGCGCAATTGTGAAGTTTCCTTTGGCGATATTTTCGCCTAAAATATACCGCTTATAGCCTTTATTGCCATAGCCGGCTGCTACCGCTCTGTCCATAGGTGTTATTCCAAATTTGCTGTTATGTGCAAAATAATCGTGCGCAAACATGTCGTCGGCGTGGTTCTTTGCAGCTTTGGCCAGGTTGTCGTTCCAAACTAAGGGCGGTACAGGTGGCATGGAAACCGTACCGCAATGGCAACCATCATGCCGCAGCTTATTTATACGGGTAAGAAATTCAGCTTTAAATTGCTCTTTGGCTTTATCTTCGTTAGCCGTAGTAATGCAGGAAAGAAATAATGCCAGTGTGATCAAGGCAGAAAGAAATAGTTTCATTTTGTGATGATACCAAAAAGTTTAGGCTTTCGGTGATCAAAAATAACAAAACAATCCTTTTAAAAAAGCTGCTTTAGTTTTCAGGCCCTTTTATTCCGGTGTTTCAGTCCTATCAGGGCTATGGAACTTAGAATAACGAGAAGGACAGATACGGTAATAATCCAGTAGTTTTTGAGACTCTTAAATTGGCTTGCGCTCTGTTGCTGCCCGGTAATTCTTTTTTTTTAGCAGCTGTAAGCATCTCGTCGGCGCGTAAGCTGGCTATTAAAAGCAGTTGTTTCGCTTTAAGTAAGCTGTCATCAATTTCCTGATGTTGTTTACTGGCAAGTGCAGCTTTTTTAGTTTCACCGATCTGTGTATACAATCCGGCATAACTTAGTTGAACCAGCGAAGCTTGTTCGGGCAGGTGCTTTTTGATCGTTAGTGACCAGGCTTCAGCTAAATCGCACAGGGCCAGGTCGTAATCGCCGATATCGCTTTTGATCCCTGCCAATGTTATCAGCGAGGTAATGATCTCGCGCACATCATTCCTTTCCCGCGAAAGTGTATTGGATTGCAAGATAAACCATTTTGCCTGCGCATATTTTTTCTGTGCCCGATAGATGAGGGCCAGGTGATCAAAACTAATACGAAGCCCAATGCTGTCCCTGTATTTTGAATAGTAATGCAGGGCTTTCATTGTATTACTCAGGGCAATTTCACGGTATCTGGCACGTCTTAACTTGTCGCTGATGGTATCGGCATTCAAATACTGCATGGCAATTTGCGTGTATAAATTGCCTTTCAATGAATCGTTGCTGAATTCGAGCTGTTTTTGCAGGCTATCAATCCTGGGCTGGGTCAAACCAATTTTTTGTTTCAGGCTGTCAGCCTTATCAACAGCGTATGCCTTTGTATTAATGGCAATTGCCAGTAGGAAAAATATATATTTATTGGTTAGTGACACAGGCATCTGAATAAGCTCGGTGGCTGTATAATGCAAAAGCTGTGCCTGTACATCTAAAAGATAAAGTTTTGTTCAAAAATGAGGGTGAATAGCCTTTTATGGTTTTTTGGCGATGTTTCTGCCGTTTCATCGCTTTTTATTACAGCGCTTACAGCTATAAATTGCAGCTATTTTAGTACAAATATTTCCCCAATCCGCTACTTTTCAATCAATTGAACATAGCGATCAACAAAGTTTTTGAACCAGGTCCATTTTGAATTGAGCAGATTGAAAAGCGCAATACCAGAAGAAGCACAAAGAATTCCGGCCAATACATCCAGAATGTAATGGTGACTGGTATAAACGGCGCCAAACCATATACCGAGCGTAACTATACCAAAAGCGATAAACGCCTTCCTGAGACGGTTTTTATAGGCATAATAAACAACTACTATTGGATAGGCCGAATGCAGCGAGGGCATAGCAGCAAATACATTGGAGCCCTTGGTATAAATGCTTTTAAAAATGGGTGCATTAACATATTGATCAAATCGGGACAGTCCGGCAATACCTTCGTGCATATCAGGTTGCAGGGTAAAGCCGTGGTCCTGAACGTACCAGGGTGGCGCAGCCGGATAGGTATAATAAACGATAAATCCCAGGATATTCAACGTTACAAACGAGATAAGGAAATACAGGCACTGTCGTCTGTTGGTTAAAAACAGATAGATACCGAAGCCAAACGGAACCGGTATCCAGCACAGGTAAAACAATCCTGAAAGCAGGTCGGCGATAATATTACTATGTAATTTAAAGTATTCGTTGGGGGTTAATACAATTCCGTTAACGTGTATTCCAAACAGGCGTTTTTCGAAGTTATACAGGTCGGCAATATGAACTACGTTATAACGGTAGTTCGGGAAGGCCTTCATATAATCAAATATGAGCCAGTAAACCAAAAATGTAAGGTAGGCGAATAGGAATTTTCGCGAATTGTTGGAGGTATAAAAAAGAATATTGCAGGTAAGTACCAGCACAACCTGATCGCCCTGAAAGCCAACCAGGAAATAAGACAACGCAAAATAGGCAATAGATAATACCGAAATAACAATTATAGAACGGGAATTAACTAACATGCCAGGATTGACACTAGCACCCATTGTTATTTTTTAATGAAATCTGAACGGAATACCTTATCCCACAATGGAGAACTTACACCATATCCTTTATCGGGATCCTGGTAATGATGCAGCATATGGTGTTGTTTTATCTTTTTCCAGATATTTCCTTTGAAGTTAAAGTGATGTATGGCGTAATGGGTCATATCATAAAACAGGTAGCCCAACATGAAGCCCGGGAAAAAAGCGTAAACATCGCCAGCCGGTAAAATAAGTCCAAACAAAAAGAAGAAGCCTGTTGCCAGAGGAATACTTACTGAAGGCGGCATTACAAGTCGCTTGGCATCACTTGGGTAATCGTGGTGAACACCGTGGAATATAAAATGCAAACGTTGAGCCCAGGGCTTGTTTGGCGGCGCATAATGGAATACAAAACGGTGCATAACGTACTCGGTCAGGGTCCATACAAACAGGCCCAGCAGAAAATATTCAATAAAATCTATTACACCAAGATCTATCTGAAAAAACGACCAGTAAATGCTAACCAGAATAACCGGAACAAAAATAAAAACGGGCACAAGGAAATGAACCTTGGAAAGAGCTTCCAGAAAACTGCTCTTAAACATTCTCACAGACTCCTGTGAATTGGAAACATAATTCTTTTTCATTAAATCAGGGTTTAAAACGTTCAACCATTTCTCTGCCTGTCTTAGGATCAGTTCCTTTTATTTCCACATATACGATGTTGGGTAACCAAAAGGAACCTCCTTCTACCAAGACAAAAACACTTTTGAGGATCACTTGTTTTTGCGAAATAAAGGCGAATATATGATATTTTCCATCAGTTCCCTTCAATAAAGTTAGTGGAAATTTTTTGTAGGAAACGAACCTGAGATCATAACCGCCGTTAGTTAAAGGTTTCGATGTTAATCCGTAGGCAAATTTTCGCTGAATAAAGTTCAAATCTTCTTTTTGCCCTCTTTCGGCATATTTTATCCAATAAACTTTAACAGGTTCGTCGGCATCTGGTTTGCCACTATCGTCCATATTAATGTCATAAACAATAGTATTGGCATTTGGCGTCCTTTGCACATAAAAAAGACGTTCGGGGGTTGCAGGTGGTTTTTGATAATTGACATGTGCTTTCAGGGAATCGGGGTTTTCCCTCTCGGCGTAACTGTTATTAGATATTGTAAGTAGTAAAAAGCTAAGTATAAAAAGAAACGATGATCGCATTACAAAAGGCAGTATTGTTTATTTGTTTTTTTCCTCAAGAGCTTTCTTTGCGTCTGTCAGACGTTTAAAAGCAGTAACATTAGTTAAGATAGCCAGCACAAAGATCGGTATGGTGAAGATCGACATCGTTTCAAAGACATGGAATTTGATTCCTGGAACGAAGAGCTTATAGTCGCCGCCAATATAATGTGAAATGATACCACACAATATGGCAAAAAGACCTATGGTCACTACTCTTTCCGGGCGCTGCATCAAGCCTCCTTTAATTTCAACACCCAGGCCTTCGGCGCGTGCCCTTACATAGCTCACCATCATCGAGCCGATCAATGCCACAAATGCAAAAATTGAACTTAAAAAGTAGTGATGCCCAACAAGGTAATAACAGATCCCTAGGAACATGATCAATTCGCTATACCTGTCAAGTACCGAATCATATAAAGCGCCAAACGTTGATTTCATGTTGCCAAGCCTTGCTACCTGCCCATCGAGCATGTCAAACAGCCCTGCAAACAAGATAAGCGCACCAGCCCAGCCAACATATGACAGGTCTCCGCGATTACCTTCCTCAGCTCCAACTATGAATATTACTGCTACACCCAGATTCAAAACAAATCCAATGGTGGTAACAGCATTTGGCGTTAGGCCCAATTTGATCAATACCTTTACCAGCGGGTCTATTATTTTATAGATACCCGTTTGCAAATTTGTCCTTATCGAGGTTTGACCTGACATGCCGATTGCTGATATGATTAAAAGGTAAATAATACCCTCGTACGTATGCCCCATTTGGCTACGTCAGGGTCATTCAGGTAGGTAAATCGCCTAACCAGATCCACGCGGATGAATTTAAATATGTTTTCTATACCAACGCTTCCTTCAATATAGGGTGTCCTGCCCATGAAAGAGGTTATAGGTTGCCCGCTGCCATTTACTGGTAACTGGTATAGTGCCGAATGGATAGAAGGATTATTCTCATCGCGGACACCGCCCCATAAAGATTTAAAGGAAACCGTCTCGCGCCATTTTAACTTTTTGAACAATGGTACTTTGTTGAATAAAAAGCCGTTAAAATGGTAATCTATATTGATGCTTTCAGAATGATCATTGGCAAACTCAAGAAAGTTCATCAGGTTATAGGAGTCGATATCATAAGCATAGGTTTGGTTGGCCCTTGGTATGGATAGCAGCGGCCATGGCACCTGTCCAAATATCTGAATACCTTCAGCCAGTAAATCACCATAACCAAACTGCGACAAATAGAAACGTTTAGCGAAGGAGAGATGTAGATTTTGAAAATTGTATTGGCCACCCCAAAGATTTTTAACGCCTTTGGTATAGTCTATGGTATAAATAGGGTATTTATTGGGGATATCAACCCGGTATATTTTCCCCTGATAAAACTGTTCATTGGGTGCATACCGCAATTCGGCAGTAAATTCGCTGGTTGTTAAATTAGGTATTGTTGTGGGTACGCCGTTCTCCAGGGTACTGAAATAAAGCGATCCTGCCGGCGCCTGTATCCATTTACGAAATCCAAAACTGTACGAAAAATGACTCTCAAATTCATGTACATAGTCGAATTTGAAAAATTGGTTGTACAGGTATTTGTCGTTATTGCCCCGCTTGAACGACAGCAAGAAGTTATCTTCCTGAACAAACTGCAGGTTTAGTCCCGGTATCTGTGTTTCCTTTTGATAACTTACCCGCAGGTAGTTTTGAGGGAAACGGTAAATTGATTTATCATTGAGCGAATAGGTTGCACTAAGAAAATATTTCCAGCGCTCGTCTTTAACACCATAAGAAGCATAAGTTTCAAAATAATACCGTTTGCTTAATTCAGGGGTAGTTCGCCCACCCAGTCGTAATTTTAAGCCTTCAACCGGATTAAAGCTGTAGAAGGTATTCGCCGGACCTAATTCAAACGGACCAAATGATTTATATCCGGCGAGCACCAAACTGATGATATCCATGGTACGCCTGTAAGATGGTATGGTCTTCAGGGTATCAATATTGTGGTACACTTTTGATTCGGCCGTAGTCAAGGTATCCAGGCGGTTCTGTTTCCAGTAATCGAGTGTTCGGTTAGTTGCGGCATCTACTTCAACCTCGGCCAGGCCATTATAGGTAGTATCGGATTGCGGTTTGTTTACTTCGTAATTACCATAAGTGATCGTTCTGATACCAAGCAAGCCTCCGTTCCCTTTTTTATTGAAACTAAAATCAACGATTGTATTACTCTTACTCAGGTGATAGCGTTTATCCGGCGTTTGTTCAAAATCCTGGTCGACATGTAAGGATTTAACAAAATTCAGATTGATATTTTTATTTACAGTAAGTGATGCTTTTTGAACCGCATAATTTCCGTCGAGGGTAATATATATCTTTCCCTCAAATAACATGTCAGTTGTATTGCGCGGTGTAAAACTTAGTTCTACAACTTTAATATTATCAACCATCAGCGTATCCGAGATGAAAAATTTATAGAAAGTTGGCGCCGAATTGCTGATAGGGCTCAAAAACATATTGGTCATCAGGAAGATATCATTATCATAAATATCAACTTTGTAATACATGTGTTTAAAGTACTGCCCTAAACCTTCATTATCAAAGTAACTACCAAAATTGGCATCCTGATGGGCCAAAACAATACTTTTCGATTTCTCAGGCGATTTACGGTAATAATGCTGACTTAATTTCTCATCCAGATAAATAGGTAGGAGCGTCTTACCCGGAATGGTTGTACTATCGCGGTTATCGATGATAAATTTATACTTCTTAAAGAATTTTTTATCGGCAACGGTAGGGGATACGTTCAGTATCGAGAACATCATTTTATCATATTCCTTAAATTGAACGTAGTCATAGCTTTCGGGCTTGTTCTGATCTTTGTGTGCGATCACCTGCCTGATCAATTCAACTGCCGGGTTATCTTTGTTGCGGTATTTGGTCTTTTTGCCAGCCCTTATCACCACCTCACCCAATTGCTGTGATACAGCAACCATCCGGATATTTATTATTTGCTCTTGCCCGGGTTTAACGTTTATTTCGGCTGTTTTATAACCAACGTAACTTACGATAATGTGGCTAAAGGGTTTGGTTGACTGTATAACAAACTTACCGTTGGCATCAGATGTAGCCAATACGGTAGAATCGCCCGATTTTAACCCTACGTAAGGTAAAGTTTGCTGAGTTTTTGCATCCGTTACCGTACCGCTTACCCGGGTGATTTGCGCCAGGCCAGGCAGGGAATATATACTAAAGCTGAATATTATTAAAAACCGTAAATAAAATTTATCTAAGCTCATTTAGCTATTGCAATTTTCTTAATACAAACTCTATTTTACGCGTTTACTGGTAAGTTCGATCATTTAAAGCTCCTGTAACAGTATCATACTTTAAATCAACACATCGAATCAAATACACTGTTTTGGTTTTATTGCGAATACTGTTTCAATGTAGTATACACAAGAGCATAAATGTTTTGTATTCGAGGGCAAAAATAGAAAAAATTAGAGGAGACTTATGTGGTCGAAAAGTCAAAATTAATCAATCGATTGATTTTATTTTTTTAAAGTAGTTTGAACCAAAAAATGAGCTGCAGGATGATATTGCTATAGATGCCTGCAACAACGTCGTCCAGCATGATACCCCAACCACCCGGCAGCTTTTCAGCTTTCCGGATGAAAAGTGGTTTTGCAATATCGAAAAAGCGAAAAAGAACCAAACCGGCGATTATATACGCCAGGCTTGAAGGTAAAAACAACAGGGTAATAAACATCCCTGCCCATTCGTCAATTACTACGCGGGAAGGGTCTTTGCCCCATATGCCGGTAACCTGGTCAGACGACCAGATACCCAGCACGGTAATCGCAATAGTTATGACAACAGCCAAAATAGGATTGTAATTTCCATTAAAAGCTAAATACCATACAATGCAAGCTGCAATTGCAGCCAGGGTACCAGCTCCCTTTCCAACGTAGCCGATACCCATACAGGTTGCTATGAGTTTGTGAAATCTGATCATAAAAATTCAACCCAATACAGGTAATAGTCAGGTTGCGCGGCAATAAAGCAGTTATTTATCAAATGTAGATATTGGCAGAGATATTCAGATCGTCTTTTCGTAGATCCGATAAGTTTTGTAGGGGTCGCCATTGATAGCTTTTATGGCTTCATTGATCAGGGTATTATTTTCGAGGGTCCAACCAGCTTCGGCATGGGTGAAACCTTTTCTTTTATATTCTCTGATAATGGTACCATACATCACCGCTTCGATACCCATCTTACGATAGCCATCAACTACGCCTAGCGCGTAGACACGGATACTTTTGATCTTGCTTTTGTTAGCCAGGAGCTTAAAAATGCCGGTGGGCAGCAAGCGCCCTTTTTTTATTTTAATAAAGATCTCGTTATAGTTGGGCAAGGCAAGGCCAAAGCCAACCAGCTTGCCGTTTTGTTCAGCTACCAATGCGAAGTCGGTATCAAGGATCAACTTCAGATCTTTGGCCAGGTAGTTGAATTCTTCATCGGTCAATGGTACAAATCCGGTATTATGGTCCCAGGCCGAGTTGTATACTTCCCTTAAAGCAGCTGCTTCCTGTTTGAAGTTCTTGAGGTTTACCTTACGGATAACGATATTATTGCGCTTCAAACGAGCCTGTAAGGCATCGAGCAATCTCACCGAACGGTCGTCATAACTTTCGCCTTCCCAATGCCATGCGATCAGGTCGATCTGTTTTGCAAAACCGGCTTTTTCAACCAGTTCGGCATAATAGGGGGCGTTATAGGTCATCATCAACATGGGCGGGCTGTCAAACCCTTTGATCAGAAGCCCGGCAGCCTCATTGGTTGAAAAATTTACCGGTCCGATAAATTTATCGGCTATACCCTGATCTTTTAACCATACTGCGGCTGCATCAAATAGTAGTTGGGCTACTTCCTGATCGTTTACACAATCAAAAAATCCCCAAAATCCGTCATTTGCTTTATTGAATTCGTTGTGTGCTTTATTTAAGATCGCAGCAATACGACCAATGATCCTATCACCGTCGTAAGCCAAAAATGCTTGTAGGGAATTGTGTTTATGGAAAGGATGCGTGGTTAACAGATCCCTTTGCGCAATAAACAATTCGGGTACATAATTTGGATCGCCCTTGTAGAGTTCGTGCGGAAAATCAATAAACTTAGCAAGTTCCTTCTTATTGCTAACAGGAATTACTTTCTTCATTACAGCGCTGCAGTTCTAAAAAAGCGGTTTATATATCTTCTTTTACGTAGCTAACGCCAACAGTTTTAAATGCTTTTGAAATTTTGTCGATAGCCTCTTCAATTTGATCAAAAGTATGTGTCGCCATCAGCGAGAAACGTAATAACGACGAATCAGATGGAACTGCCGGTGATACTACCGGGTTAACGAAAACGCCCGAATCCTGCAATATTTTAGTAACATGGAAAGTCTTCTCATTATCGCGAACGTAAATAGGCAATATCGGACTTTCGGTTGGGCCCAGATCAAAACCTTCTTCCAATAACAGCTTTTTCGAATAATTGGTATTGTCCCAAAGTTTCGAGATACGCTCAGGTTCGGTAATGATAAGATCAAGTGCTGCAATAACACTTGCTACTGCACCTGGAGTCATACTGGCACTAAACATCAATGATCTTGCCCGGTGTTTCAGATAGTCTATAGTTGCATAATCAGCAGCAATGAAGCCGCCCAATGATGCCAATGATTTACTGAAAGTACCACCAATCAGGTCCACCTGATCGGTAAGACCGAAATGTGATGCGGTACCAGCACCTTTATAACCGATAACCCCTAAGCTGTGGGCATCGTCAATCATGATATTTGCGCCAAATTCTTCGGCTAACTGAACAATTTCAGGTAATTTAACAATATCACCTTCCATGCTGAAAACGCCATCAACCACGATCAGTTTAACACCTTCATCTGGCAGAATTGACAGTTTACGGCGCAGGTCGTCCATGTCATTGTGGGCATATTTTACTACCCTCGAAAATGATAAGCGGCTTCCGTCAATAATAGAGGCATGATCGTATTCGTCAAGGATCAGATAGTCGTTTCTGCTCGCAGCGATGCTGGATAAAACACCTAAATTAACCTGAAATCCGGTACTGAATAACACAGCTGCTTCCTTACCCACATATTCGGCAAGTTTATCTTCCAGTTCGATATGGATATCAAGTGTACCGTTCAAAAAACGCGAACCGGCGCATCCTGTGCCATATTTATCAATTGCTTTTTTGGAAGCTTCAATAATTTTGGGGTGATTGGTTAATCCTAAATAAGAATTCGATCCAAACATCAACACCCGTTTGCCATCAATAATTACCTCTGTGTCTTGTCCGGATTCAATGGGTCTGAAGAAGGGGTATATGCCTCTCTCCCTTGCCATATCTGCGTCTTTAAACTGCGCAATCCTTTCATGTAGTTTTTTACCCATGTATATTAACCCTGCTTTAATTTTTTGTAAACAAGTTTATAACTTCTAAGTTAGTTAGCTGATAATCTACACATTCCACTTTTCGGGGAATATAAATTCTCATTAGGCAAATTAATTAAATTTTTTGTTTAAATCAGCCTACAATTTTTCATTTTTTTGAAAAAACTATTCAAAGCCGCTGTGTAGTGTTTGATTTCGTGGCCTTTAGCTGCAATTTCGGCCATTTTTTTTAGCACACATTATTTAATCGAATAACTTAAAAAATACCCGATAGTAGCAATTTTTGAAGCCGATTTATTTTTTGATCAATTTTTTAACGCCCTAAATGCAATAGTATTTGGCGAAGAGTTTAACCCGGCTAAAACAAAAAAGCTTCCAGGTTTAACTGGAAGCTTTATGCGGTTAGTTAAACGGGCTTAACTTAATTTACCCAATGCCTCTTTAATCCGTTTTATTGCTTCTACCAAAACGTCTTCTGCCGCGGCATATGACAATCGTATCGATTTGGTGTCTCCAAATGAATCGCCGCCAACAGTAGCAACATGTCCTTCTTCTAACAAGTAAAGGCTAAGTTCGTCAGCATCTTTAATGGTGCGTCCGTTATAGCTTTTGCCAAAAAATGAGGTAACATCCGGGAAGAAATAAAATGCACCATCGGGCAGGTTAACTTTTACGCCTTCAATATCTTTCAGTAAACCATAAACCAGGTCGCGGCGTTTGCGGAATTGTTCGCGCATGGCGTGTACACTTTCCAGTCCACCTTCCAGTGCCGCTACACCGGCTTTTTGCGTAATGGAGCAGGTACCCGAAGTTACCTGACCCTGCATTTTATCGCATGCTGCGGCAATCTCTTTGTTAGATGCGGTATAGCCAATGCGCCAGCCGGTCATGGCAAAGGCTTTCGAAAATCCGTTTATGATGATAACCCGGTCTTTAATGCTATCAAATTGTGCTATTGACTCGTGCTTGTCAACAAAGTTGATATGTTCGTAGATCTCATCAGAAAGGATATAGATCTGCGGATGACGTTCAAATACTTTAGCCAAACCTTCTAATTCGTCTTTAGTATATACGCTTCCTGTTGGATTGCAGGGCGACGAAAACATGAACAGCTTAGTTTTTGGAGTGATTGCAGCTTCCAGTTGCTCGGGTGTAATTTTAAATTCCTGCTCAACTGAAGCATTTATAAATACGCTTACACCTTCGGCCAGTTTTACCACTTCCGAATACGATACCCAATAGGGGGTAGGGATGATCACTTCTTCTCCCGGATTAACCAGGCAAAGTACCGCGTTGGCAATAGCCTGTTTTGCGCCTGTAGAAACTACGATCTGGCTTGCATCATAATCCAGTCCATTCTCGTTTTTAAGTTTCAGTGTGATGGCTTTGCGAAGATCGGGATAACCGGCAACTGGCGTATAATACGTAAAGTTGTTGTCCATTGCTTTCTTAGCCGCCTCTTTAATGTATTCGGGCGTATGGAAATCGGGTTCGCCAAAACTCAGGCTGATCACGTCAACTCCCTTTGCAGCCAGCTCACGACCTAATTTGGCCATTTTAATAGTTGCCGACTCGGCTAAGTTGTTGATCCTGGTACTTAATGCGTTCATCTTATCGTTTTTTATTTCGCGGGCAAAGATAGAAAATATGCAGAAAGCTGAAAGTAAAAAGGGAACTTGTGTTAATTGAAATTTAATTTATTATTCAGCATTTGTTCAAATAAAAAGGTAAAAAGCTTTGTTTGCCGGTCTTTATGCTAAGCGCTTTCTGCTTACCTTTGGCAAAAAAATTTAATACTTTGCTGCAGCAAAAAAAGATCATTCTACTGGCGCTTATTACAGGGATAATTCTGATGATTGCCAAATTTGGCGCCTATCTGCTCACTGCATCCAATTTTATATTAACTGATGCTGCCGAAAGTATCGTTAATGTACTGGCCAGCTCATTTGCATTTTACAGTATTTATCTGGCCTCATTGCCCCGCGATGAAAATCATCCTTACGGTCACGGCAAAGTGGAGTTCTTCTCGGTTTTTATAGAGGGAGCACTTATTAGTATGGCAGGCTTAGGTATTCTGATCAAATCAACTTATAATATTTTCTATCCGCATCCGATCCACGACCTGCTGGCGGGTGTTTACATTATAGGTATAACCGGAGTTGTAAACGGCTGTCTTGGTTATTATATGAAGAGGCAGGGTAAAGTGCTCAAGTCAATCACAATTGAAGCCGATGGACGACACCTCATTACGGATATGGTTACCTCGATCGGATTAGTTGCTGGTTTGCTGTTGATCTACTTCACCAGGATCGATCTGCTGGATAGTATTTTATCGATCCTTGTGGGCATGTATATCCTGTATGTTGGTTATAAGCTTTTGCGGAAATCAGTTTCAGGATTAATGGATGAAGCTGATTTTGAACTTGTAAAAGAGATATTATCAATACTTAATGATCAACGCCGCGAAGAATGGATCGATCTGCATAATTTCAGGGCGCAGAAGTATGGCAATGAGCTACATATCGATTGCCATATTACCCTGCCCAATTATTTCGATCTGAATAAAGTGCACGAAGAAGTTAAACTGGTAGATCAACTTGTCAACAAAGCCGCCAGCGTGACTACCGAATTTTTTATCCATGCCGATCCATGTTTGCCGTATTGCTGCCATTATTGCAACATGCAAAATTGCCCCATACGGTCAGAAGCAAAAACAACCGATATTACCTGGACCATGGAGAATATTACACGAAACAAAAAACACTTTGAAAGATAATGTATCCATTTAATGTGCGTGTTTACGGAGTGCTGATCAACGAACAAAACCAGGTTTTGATCAGTGATGAACTGGAATTTGGCATGAAATTCAGTAAATTCCCGGGTGGCGGGCTTGAATTTGGTGAAGGCTTGATAGATGGTTTAAAGCGTGAGTTTGTGGAAGAGTGCAACACCGAGATAGAGATCATTGATCATTTTTATACCACCGACTTTTTTGTGAAATCAGCTTTTAATGATTCGCAGGTGATCAACGTATATTTTACCGTAAGAAATACCAGCCCATTGAATCTGGTATTTAAAACCGAACCATTTGATTTTGATGGTGAGGGTGATTTGTTGCAATCCTTCCGCTGGGTAGGTTTAAACGAGCTGAAGGAGGATGATATCACCTTTCCAACCGATAAAAAAGTAGTGAAACTTCTGAAAGAAAAAATATGACGCTCTCCGAAAGAGACCTTAAAGTTATATGGCACCCCTATACCCAAATGCAAACGGCGCAGCCGCCTATACCTATTATCAGGGGTGAGGGTGCTTGCCTGTATGACCAGAACGACAAGTGTTATATTGATGCGATATCTTCCTGGTGGGTAAATATCCATGGGCATGCGCATCCCTATATCGCACAAAAAGTAGCTGAGCAGTTGCAAAAGCTGGAACATGTGATTTTTGCAGGTTTTACGCACGAACCTGCTGTTGAATTAGCCGAACGCCTGCTTAAAATACTTCCCGCAAATCAGGCTAAGGTTTTTTATTCGGATAACGGATCAACGGCAGTTGAAGTGGCTATAAAAATGTGCCTGCAATACTGGCATAACCAGGGTTTGCAACGTACCAAAATTTTGGCCTTTAAAAATGCCTACCATGGCGATACTTTCGGCGCAATGGCCGTTAGTGGCAGAAGTGCCTTTACAGCAGCATTTGATAGCCTCCTGTTTGAAGTGGAGTTTATTGATCTGCCTAACGAAGAAAATATCTCAAATCTCAAATCACAGGTCTCAAATCTCAAATCCGACCTGGCTTGTTTTATTTTTGAACCCCTGGTGCAGGGTGCCGCAGGTATGATCATGTATGAGGCCGCATACCTCGACCAGCTTATGGCGCATTGCCGCGAGGAGCAAATTTTATTGATAGCGGATGAAGTTTTTACCGGCTTTGGTCGTACCGGCAAAGCCTTTGCCTGTGAATATGTATCAGTTGAGCCCGATATCATGTGTTTTTCGAAAGGGCTCACCGGTGGTACCATGGCCATGGGATTAACCACCTGTGCGCAGCATATCTATGACGCTTTTTTGTCGGAAGATCGGCTCAAAACATTGTTTCATGGACATTCATACACCGCTAACCCGGTAGCTTGTTCGGCAGCACTGGCCAGTTTTGATTTGTTTTTGGACGACGCTACCGACGCCAATATTCAAAGGATAGCAGAAAATCACCGGCAATTTGCCCTCAAGATCAAAGATCACCCGCGCATACGTACCATACGACAAACCGGAACTATCATCGTAATGGAATGGGAGACAGGCTCGGACACTTCTTATTTTAGTTCGCTGCGCGACAGATTGTATCAGTATTTTTTGGATGCTGGTATTATTTTGCGTCCCCTTGGTAATATAATTTATATTTTACCTCCCTATTGCATTAGCGATAAACAGCTGCATTATATTTACGGCAAAATAATAGCTGCTCTTGAGGAGATTTTAGTATGGAACTGAGCGAACTAATACCATCAATTATAAGTGATCATCAACTGCATGCGCGCTGGCTGAATACGCTGTCGCTTATGGAGAATACTGGTGCGAGGAAGATATCGGCCTGTGAAGACCCTGAAACAGTAACTTATATTATCCTGAAACATGCCGCCGAAGAACACCGACATGCATTTTATCTGAAAAAGCAAATAGAAAAGGTTGGTGCCGAAATTTGCCCGACCTACGCTGCACCTTATTTATTGGCTCCCAGCAGCAGCCGGCATTACCTGCAGCAATTGGATATAGATGTTTGTCGCTACCTGAAAAATAACTTGGGACTAAAAGGTGCTGCCTTACGTTTTGCGGCATATTTGCTGGTGACCTATGCTATTGAAGTGCGGGCCGATGAGCTTTACCCTGTGTACCAACAGGCCCTGGACGATGCCCATAGCAAAGTCAATGTAAAATCGATCATTCTGGAAGAAGAGGGCCATCTGGCCGAAATGATCAGGCAATTAGAACAATTTTCGCCCGATTGGCAGTTGCACGCTGATAAAGCAGTGGCTATGGAGAGCCATTTATTTGCTCAGTGGGTAAATCAACTACATAACGAAGTTTACCAGTCGACTTTGGCATAAAACAGAAAAGGCTCCGATTGGGAGCCTTTTCTGTTTTAAAATATTCCGATTATTGACCTCCGCGAGAAAGAGCCTCTAAATCGTCTTTGGTAATTTTATCAAAATCAGCAGCTATACCGAAAGTTCCTGCCGGCGCTTTGGCATCGGTAATGCTTGTGATGGTAACCACTGCAGCTTGTCCCTGTTGAAACGCAGTGTATTGGATAGGTACACCACCAATTGTAGCATAATACCTTGGAATAGATGTAGCCGGGATGCTAACATCATTGGTGATCCAGATATCGTATGATTTTTGAGCCTTGGCATCAGTTGCTACTACTTTTTTGCAATTAAAGCCAGAGATCTGTTTAGTTTCAGCAGTTGGCGCGAAGGTTAATGTTGGGAAACCTGCAACTACCTGATCAATTTCATCAGGTGTGTAAATAGCAGCTTTTTTTACGTTAAAAGCCGATACGTCAACTAAAATTGCGAATGACTTGAAATTAGCATCGGTAAGTACTTTGATCTTGGCCGGACCAGCTTCAAACGTTTGTGCATTTGAGTCGGGTCTGAAATACTGGGTTAGGGTAACAGTTTGCCCACGCATATCTGTTTGAACCGTGATTGTTCCTTCAGTGAATTTTTTTTGTGCGTTTGCACTTAAAATGGTCGATGTTAAAGCAACGGCGAACGCAGCGCTAAAAAGTTTGATTTTCATTTTTTGTTTGTTTTGTTATTGGTGATGAAGCTTTACAGAGCGAAGTATTTTTTGTAGCTCAATATCGATTCATGATTGTTTGATATTTGTTACAAATTAGAAATTTTATTGTTTTGGGTGCAAATATTTCGCGCTCTTTATTTTTTACTCTAATTAGATTTAATGATGATTGATTTGTTACCTGAAATTTCAAGATTTTTTCTGCCCTCCGCCGATACCAATTTAAGATTTTCTACCTGGCAGCTATCCAGGTAAGGCTGTACCGAGTATCTGAATGCTTTATCGGTATCGGAAAGATCAGTCAGAACTACCGCCTGATTGCCCGCCCTGTAGGCAATTGCTCGGTGTTTCCGGATATAAAAAGCAACGCTCTCTTTTGTTTGCAGGTTGCGGTACCTTTTCCAGCTAACGCTGATCGCAAATAGCAGTAAGGCTACAAGCGTAATGCGTAACACTGCTATTTTACGGTTCAGCAGCAAATAGCAACTAAAAACAATTACCAGGCATAAACTGGCGAAACTCATTGGCGAGAGCCATATTTTATTGATACTTGCCCCCGGAGCATGCTCTACCATTTGAAGGGAGCCATCCATCAGCAATATGATTTTTTCGATAATAAAAGCCAGTATTTTTCCAATAACATTTATTGATCCCAGTAAAAAATAAACGATACCTGCATACATTACTAAGGCCGCTGGAATAATAACCAGCAGATTGCTCAGCAAAAAATAAACCGGTAATTGGTGAAAATACCAGGAGCTCAGCGGTAAAACCACCAGTTGTGCGGTTATGGTGATTGAAGCCAGCAGCCAAATTTTATCAAGCCATTTATTTTTAAACGTAAACCACTTGTAAACAGCAGGCTGAAATAAAAGGAGACCACTTACGGTCAGATATGTCAATTGGAAACCTGCGTCACTTATCAGCAAGGGATCGTACAGCAACAATAGAAAAGCCGAAAACGCAAGCAGGTTAAGCGTACTTATTGTTCGGCTGAATGTTTTGCCAATAAGCACCAATGAAAGCATGAAAGCCGCACGGCAAACTGCCGGTGAAAGGCCGGTAAGTACTGCATAATATAGAATACCAGTTACAATGAGTCCGGTTTTTACCGCCCTGCCATGAGGCACGTTGATCAACCAGCCAAACACAAACTCCAACAACAAAAAAAGTATGGCAACCTGCGCCCCCGAAACAGAAAGTACATGGGTGGTGCCCGTTTTGGCGTAGGCCTGCAAAACATCCTCATCAAGGTCGACTTTATAGCCGAGTATCAGCTTCGCAGCTACTCCGGCAGCTTCCTTGCTATGAATATTTTCCTTTAGCATTTTAACCAGGTGCCTCCTTAAGCTGTATGACCAGGCAATCAAAGGGTTCCCATTGCCTGCACTTATTATTCGATATTGGTTCGGAAAAAGAAACTCCTGAAAGTGGATGTTTTGATTGGCCAGGTAGCTTTTATAGTTGAATTCGGCCGGGTTAGCCGGGGGATCTATAGGCCTGTAGTCTGATGGTATCAATAATACATCTCCATAATGTAAAATGTCGTCATTATTGCTTTTAAGCACCAGTAATATATTTCCGGTAACCGGGTACGAGCTATTTTTATTGATGCCCCTAGTGGCAAAAGCTTTGAAACGCAGTAATCCGTTTTTTAATACCGGTTCATTACTGATTGTAACCACCAGGCTTGTGGCGGGCCTTTTTGAGAAATGATCATTACTTTTTAGTTCATTATTGTTTACCAGCAGCAGCCATCCAGCAGCAAACAGAAACAGATGCACCGTCAAGCCGCCGAGCCAGCGGTATTTATAAAGCTGAAGTTTTTTGAAATGCAGGTTTAACAGGATGATAGCCGCAGCCAGCAAAATCAGTACAAACCATAATAATAAAAAAGATGGTGGTGGCAAAAAAGCCAGTCCACAGGCAATACCTGCCAAAAAGGGGATAAGGTAGATAACAAAGGGAATTTCGCTTTTACCAGCGGGCATCATACCTGATAAAGATATGATTTTTGTTATTTGAAGCTAAATTTTATGATTTTTCGGATCGCACCTACAATTAGTCAACCAGCCAATTCACTAACTCACTCATTCACTAACTCACTCATTGACCAACTCACACATTAACCTAAAGCTGCTCTCTAACTTCAAGCAAGAACTTTTTAATATTTTCAAGGGCATCAACAACGCGCTGATTTTCACGCACCTCATTCATATTCTTCTTCAGGTGGTCCTTGGCGCCATTTAAAGTATAGCCTTTTTCCTTGATCAAATGAAAGATGATACGCAGGTGTTCGATATCTTCAGGGGTAAAGTATCTGTTTCCTTTTTTGTTCTTCTTTGGTTGAAGAACATCAAATTCTTTTTCATAAAACCTGATCAGCGATTGGTTTACGTCAAAAATCGCGGCCACTTCACCCATGGTATAATACATCTTGCTGATCTCGTGTTCTTTATACGGCATAGCTCAAAAGTAATTATCGTTTAGGACTTTATACGACGAGTGTCTCCTAAAGTTTTGCAAATTACAAAAATGTTGAAAACTTGGCCTCTAGGGTTCCTGTTATTGCTTTTACGAATAGCTTAACAAAGGGTTTTATGCTTTCCTACTTATATTTACCTTTGCACCCTATGATGACCGCTTCCGAAATACGTAAGGCTTTTCTTGATTTTTTTGCTTCCAAAGGGCATACCATTGTGCCATCTGCTCCTATTGTGGTAAAAAACGACCCGACTTTGATGTTTACCAATGCCGGGATGAACCAGTTTAAGGATATTTTTTTGGGTGAGGCACAGGCCAAATACACCCGTGCGGCGGATACCCAACGTTGTTTACGTGTTTCGGGTAAACATAACGACCTAGAAGAAGTAGGCATTGATACCTATCATCATACCATGTTCGAGATGCTGGGCAACTGGAGCTTTGGCGATTATTTTAAAAAAGAAGCAATTGCCTGGAGCTGGGAACTGCTGACCGAAGTTTATAAAATCGACAAAGACCGCCTTTACGTAACTATTTTTGAAGGTGACGAAAAAGAGGGATTGCCTAAAGATCAGGAAGCCTACGATTATTGGAAGCAATTTGTACCCGAGGATCATATCCTGCTGGGCAACAAAAAAGATAATTTCTGGGAAATGGGCGAGACTGGTCCTTGTGGCCCTTGTTCCGAGATCCATTATGATAACCGGGCTCAAGGTGAAAGGTTAAAGGTTAAAGGCGAAAGTTTGGTCAATAAGGATCACGATCAGGTGATAGAGATATGGAACAACGTGTTCATGCAATTTAACCGCCTAAAGGATGGTTCATTGCAACCATTGCCGGCTAAACACGTTGATACCGGTATGGGTTTCGAACGTTTGGTACGCGTGCTGCAGGGTAAGAGCTCGAATTATGATACGGATGTTTTTCAGGGACTAATTGACTTTATAGCTGAAAAAAGTAATAAAAAATATAATAGCGCAGCCAAGCCAGGCGATGCTGATTGGAATTCAGCCGTAGCAATGCGGGTGCTGGCCGACCATATCCGGGCAGTTAGTTTTACAATTGCAGATGGGCAGTTGCCTTCCAACAATAAAGCAGGTTATGTAATACGCCGTATTTTACGCCGCGCTGTAAGGTACCAATACCAGTATTTAGGCTTTAAGGAACCTTTCTTGAATACCCTGGTGCCACTTTTGGCAGCACAATTTAAAGGCGTATTTGATGAGTTGTGGGATCAGAAAGATTTTGTGCAAAAAGTGGTGTTGGAAGAGGAAACAAGCTTTTTGAAAACCTTGGGAAAAGGGATAAACATATTGTTAGGACATATTAACTATGTCGAAGATATTCAAGACTTTTTAGCCAGACATTATAGGCAGTCTTTTGAAGGAACCGACATAATTGACATCGCAAGCTACGGTTCAGATTCGGGAACAAAAACCAATAAGGCAACTCGACACACAGCTGATTATTTAGTCAATACAAATTTTGTTGTTTTAAAACTAGCGCAATTCATCGCTAATTATATCGACAAACCAATAAATGGTGGATTTTCTGTTCATGAGTTAGAAAGGATAATAAATGATAAAATCGATTATGATAAGGCATTTAATGCGTTAAAAAATTATATTAGTAAAGATCATAATAAACAATTGCCGGCGGATGTGGCTTTTGAATTATCGGATACATATGGCTTTCCTATAGATCTGACGGAATTGATGGCTCGTGAAAAAGGTTGGACTGTCGATCTAGAAGGTTACGAAAAAGCTCTAAACCAGCAAAAAACCCGTTCCCGCGCAGCCACCGCTATCGATACCGGCGACTGGGTTGTATTGCGTGATGAAGAAAATAACCTGTTTACCGGTTATGACGAAACGGAAAGCATCGCTCATATTGTCAAATACCGCAAAGTGACCGCAAAAGGTAAAGAGCAATACCAAATTGTATTGGATAAAACTCCTTTTTATGCCGAAAGCGGCGGACAGGTTGGTGATACCGGCCAATTGGTATTCCCGGATGGGGAAATACTGGAAGTGACCGATACCAAAAAAGAAAATGCCCTGATTGTACATTTTGTAGATGCTTTGCCAACTGGTAAAGCGATCAGTGATTCGCTGACAGCCATCGTCGATCCGCAAAGAAGAACCAGCATCGAAAATAACCACTCGGCTACCCACTTATTGCATGCTGCTTTGAAACAGGTGCTGGGTACCCATGTTAACCAGAAAGGTTCCCTGGTAAATGATGAATATTTGCGATTCGACTTTTCGCATTTTGCAAAAGTGACGGAAGAAGAAATTGCCCGAATAGAAACCATTGTTAATGAAAGAGTTCGCCAGAATATCGGACTAAAAGAAGAACGTAATGTAGCTTACCAGTTAGCTATCACCAGCGGTGTTACGGCCTTATTCGGTGAAAAGTATGGCGAGTATGTCCGGGTAATAACTTTTGATGATGAGTATTCTAAAGAGCTATGCGGCGGAACCCATGTTAAAGCTACCGGGCAGATCGGCTATTTCAAGATCATATCCGAAAGCGCTGTAGCTGCAGGGGTAAGGCGTATTGAGGCAATAACTGGCATAGGTGCCGAAAATTATATCAATGAGCAGAGCAAACTGGTACACCAATTAAAGGATATTCTCAAAAATCCTAAGGATATCGGCAAAAGTATCGAAAGCCTGCTGGAGGAAAACAGCAAACTGAAAAAGGAGCTGGAAAAGGCTTTAATGGAAAAATCATCGGGATTAAAAGATGAGCTTGCTAAAAAAGTGCATCATATTAATGGTATCAACTTTTTGGCCGAGAAGGTGGCGCTGCCCAATGCGGATGCTGTAAAGAATCTGGCTTATCAGTTGAAAGATATTGTAGCCGATCTGTTCCTCGTTCTGGCGACAGAAATAGAGGGTAAACCGGGTATAACCGTAATGATCTCCGAAAACCTGGTAAAAGATAAGGGGCTTCATGCCGGCAATATCGTTCGCGAATTGGCTAAGGAAATACAGGGCGGCGGAGGCGGACAGCCGTTTTATGCTACTGCGGGTGGCAAGGATGCTGGCGGACTTGACAAGGCCCTGGCAAAAGCGAATACCTTTATCAGCTAAGCATTTAAGGGAATAATTCTATATTTGGCATTATTTTTTGAATTTATAGTCTATGTCAGCTACCACGGACAGCGCGGGTGATAAATATGAATTAGTGGTGGGTTTGGAAGTGCACGCGCAGTTATCTACCCAAAGTAAATCGTTTTCCCCCGATTCTGCTGCATTTGGCGGCAAACCTAACGAGCATATCAGCGTTGTTTCGCTTGGTCATCCCGGCACTTTGCCCTATATCAATAAAAAGATGGTAGAGTATGCTGTTAAGATGGGCCTGGCCTGTAACTGTACCATCAACCTGCATAATACTTTTGCCCGTAAAAATTATTTTTATGCCGATCTGCCTAAAGGGTATCAGATCACCCAGGATCATGCACCGATCTGTTTGGGTGGCCATGTAACTGTTCGGTTTGCTGAAGGCAATACCAAAAATATCGCAATTCACCATATCCATATGGAAGAAGATGCTGGTAAAAGCATGCATGATCAGCATCATGCAGATACGCTCATCGACCTTAACCGGGCCGGTGTTCCTCTGATCGAGATCGTCTCCGAACCAGATATTCGCAGCGCCGAAGAAGCCGGATTATACCTGACCGAGATCCGCAAACTTTTACGTTATCTCGATATTTGTGATGGTAATATGGAGGAAGGTAGTATGCGTTGCGATGCCAATATTTCGGTGCGCTTACGGGGTGAAAAAGCCTACGGAAACCGTTGCGAGGTAAAGAACATGAACTCCATCCGCAATGTACAGCGTGCTATTGAACATGAGTTTGAGCGCCAGGTTGAAGTGCTGGAGAATGGTGGCACGATTGAGCAGAATACATTGAATTTTAACGCTGAAACAGGCGAGACCTCCGTATTGCGTTCGAAAGAAATGGCAAATGATTACCGCTATTTTCCCGAACCCGATCTGCAGCCGCTTTTTCTCAGCAAACAATATGTAGAAGATATCCGCAAAAGTTTGCCCGAATTACCGAACGAACTTTATGCAATATACACTACTAAATTAGGCCTACCTGCCTATGATGCAGCTGTAATTACGGCAGATAAAGAAACTGCGGTATACTTTAATGAGCTTGTTGCCAGTACCAGTAATTATAAGGCTGCGGCCAACTGGCTGATGGGGCAGGTTAAATCATACCTGAACGAAAATAACCTTCCTATTGCTGCATTTAGCATTAAACCCGCCAAACTCGCAGCTCTTATAAGTTTAATTGATGAAGGTAAGGTTAATAATTCCCTGGCATCCCAGAAGCTTTTTCCTGCTATCTTAGCTCATCCCGAAAAGTCGCCGGCTGATTTGGCAAAAGAACTTAATCTGCTGATCAGCGCCGGAACAGACGATGTGCAGCAATTTATTAACGATGCCATTGCCAAATTTCCCGATAAAGTAAAGGAATATCAAAAGGGTAAAAAAGGGGTATTGGGACTGTTTATGGGCGAGATCATGAAAAGCTCGAAAGGCAGGATAGACCCGCAGAAGACCAACCAGTTATTGATCAAGGAATTAGAATCGAAATAAATGAAAAGAAATTCAAGTATTTACAGTTTAGTTGCCCTTTTGGTCTTAGGATTATTTTCCTGTAAAGACAAAACGGGATTTGTGATCAACGGTACCATAAAGAATCCAGGAAGTTTAAAAAAGATTTATCTATGGCAGGCCGATAGCAGCAGGCTGAATAAAGTTGACTCAACCAACCTGGGCGAGAATGGACAGTTTCAGTTTAAACATGCAACGCCGTATGCTAACCTTTACAATATTGAAGCTGGCGGGCATTTGTTTGATCTGATCAGTAAAAATGGTGATGTGATCGAGTTTTCGACCAGCATGGCCGATAGTTCACATAATTATACCATAAGCGGTTCTGAAGAGTCGGATAAGATCAAAGAATTCAATGCCATCAATAATGTTTATACCGTAAAGATCAATAAGCTGGTTGAAGAATACCGTACTAAATCGCGTCAGCAGGGCAAAGAATCAGATTCGTTATTGAATAAATACCGGCCGCTGATCATGGCTCAGTTGAACGACCAAAGTAATCAGGTGTTGAAATTTGTTGATGCCAACACCAAATCATTAGCAAGTTTTTACGCCATGATGTCGCTGGAGCCCATGAAATATGAGCAACAGATGGTGGCCTATGCCGAAAAGATAAAAGATCAATTCAAAGATAACCCGGCTGCCCAGCATTTTGTTAGACGCATGCAGGAAGTTGAACCTATATCTATAGGCCATAAAGCGCCGGAATTCAGTACTACTGGATTAGATGGCAAACCGGTAAAACTGTCGGACTATAAAGGTAAGTACGTGTTGCTGGATTTCTGGGCTTCATGGTGCGGGCCATGCAGGCAGGAAAACCCTAATGTGGTTAAACAGTATAATATTTATAAATCAAAAGGTTTGAATATACTCGGTATCTCGTTGGATGTTCAGAAGAATAACTGGCAGGAAGCAATTAACAGAGATGGCTTAACATGGCAACATGCATCCGACCTGAAAAACTTCGACGGGCCAACAGAGAAACTGTATCATATCGAAGCTATTCCCTCTAATTTTATGATAGATCCACAGGGAGTGATAGTTGCAAAAAATATTACAGGGAGTGATCTTGAAGAATTCTTAAACAAAACGTTTAATAAGCCTCAATAATAGGTTAAGAAAACGTAACACTTAACAATTTGTTAATATTTGATTAACCATTTCCTTTTTTTAAGCTCATACATTTATACAAAAATTTAATCATGAGCATATCTGCTAAACAGAAGATCCTTATTGTTGACGATGAACCGGATATTTTAGAGTTGATCGAGTACAATTTAAAGAAGGAAGGTTACCAGGTTTATACCGCCCGGAATGGTCAGGAAGCCGTTTCTGAAGCTAAAAAGGTATTGCCGGACCTGATCGTGCTTGATATCATGATGCCTAAAATGGATGGTATAGAAGCCTGCCGGATCATGCGTACCATGCCCGAATTCAAGAATACCTTCATGGTGTTTTTAACTGCCCGTAGCGAAGAATACTCCGAAATTGCCGGATTTAACGTTGGTGCCGATGATTATATCGCTAAGCCAATCAAGCCAAGGGCACTGGTAAGCCGAATTAATGCAATATTACGCCGTAACGCACCAGCTGAAGAGGTTACCGAAAACAAGTTGGAAATTGGTGGCCTTACCATCGACAGGGAAGCCTATCTGGTATTTCAACAAGGTGAAAAAGTTGTACTTGCCAAAAAAGAATTTGAATTGCTTTACCTGCTGGCCTCCAAACCTGGTAAAGTATACACACGCGAGGTGATACTGAAAAATATTTGGGAAGACTCCGTAGTGGTGACAAACAGAACAATTGACGTTCACATCCGCAAGCTGCGCGAAAAACTGGGCGACGATATTGTTGCGACAGTAAAAGGCGTAGGCTATAAATTTGAAGCCTAAAAAATGCCCCGGTCTCCGGGGCATTTTGCTTTATACCCGGCCAAAGGCTTTATACCGATTGTAGGATAAACCGTATCTTTGCCAGCTATGAAGTTTCCGAAGTTTGCCGACCTGATACTGTTTGAGAATGATGATGTCATAGTGGTCAATAAACCACCCTTCCTCAGTTCACTGGATGAAAGGGAGGGGGGCGAGGTTAATTTACTGCGCCTGGCCAAAGGATATTGGGAAGATGCCCAGATCTGCCACCGCCTGGATAAAGAGACTTCAGGTGCCTTGATCATCGCTAAAAATCCGGAAGCTTATCGGGATATCTCAATTCAATTTGAGAAGCGTAAGGTAAAAAAAGTATATCATGCTGTTATTGACGGAACACATGTATTCGATAACCTGTTTGTTGACCTGCCAATTCTCAATTCGGGCAAGGGAAACGTTTCCATCAGCAGGCAGGAGGGCAAAAGAGCCGAAACATGGTTTCAGTCGCTCCGCTATTTTAAGCATTACACCCTGGTTGAATGTCGCCCGGTAACCGGACGTATGCACCAGATCCGTATACACCTGGCAACGCAGCGTGCCTCTATTGCAGGAGATGAAATGTATAAAGGTAAACCCGTATTCCTTTCGGCCTTAAAACGCAAATACCACCTTGGAAAAGACCAGGAAGAACAGCCTATCATGAAACGATTCGCGCTGCATGCCTATGAGGTTACCTTCAAACTACTTGATGGCAAAGACATTACCATCCACGCTCCCTATCCCAAAGACTTTGAAACGCTATTGAAGTTGCTGGAAAAGTTTGATGGGTAGGTTTTAGTCCATAGTCTATAGTCTATAGTCTATAGTCTATAGTCCATAGTCCATAGTCCATGGCCGATAGTCCATAGTCATTGGGTATTGGGTATTGGGTATTGGGTATTGGGTATTGGGAAAAAGAAACCGGCAAATTACAAATCTCTATGGACTATGGTCCATCAACTATGGTCCATAGACTATCATCCATGAACCATGATCTATGAACTCCACCCTAATACCCCAGTATCTTCAGCACCTGCTTGCTATTCTGCTCCTCGCCGAAGACCTCGAAGTTGAAGGTTTCGTCGCGGTTGCGGCGAATGATCACATGTTTGGGTGAGGGTAGGAGACAATGGTGAATGCCGCCATAGCCACTTAATACTTCCTGGTATGCGCCAGTGTTAAAAAAACCAAGGTATTGCACTTTACGGGTTTTGGGCATGAACACGCTGTTCATATGGGCTTCCTGGTTATAGTAATCCTGACCGTCGCAGGTTATACCACCGAGGTTAACACGCTCATATTCCGAATCCCAGTTATTTATCGGCAGGAGGATATATTTTTGATTCAGTGCCCAAACATCGGGTAGATTAGTGATAAACGAACCATCCAGCATCAACCATTTTTCGCGGTCGTTTTGCTGTTTACGGCCCAATACTTTGTAGAGGATACCCGAAGCCTCGGCAACTGTATATTTACCAAACTCGGTAATAATATCTGGTTCTTCGGTATCATTATCGGCACAGATCTCTTTGATCCGGCTCACAATCTCATTGATCATGTACTCATAATCAAAGTCGAATACCAGTGAGTCCTTAAATGGCATACCACCGCCTATGTCAAGTGTATCCAGATCGGGGTTTATCTTTTTGAACTTACAGTATAAGGTAACGTATTTCTCTAACTCGTTCCAGTAATAAGGCGTATCCGAGATACCAGAGTTAATAAAGAAATGCAGCAGTTTAACCTTGAAATTTGGGTTAGATTCGATCTTGTTGTAGTAGAAGTCGATAATATCTTCCAATCGGATTCCCAGACGCGAAGTGTAAAACTGTGAGTCAGGCTGTTCTTCTGCGGCAATCCGTATACCCAGGTTGCAAGGCGTATCCATCTCGATCTCGTCGTCGTAGATGTTAAACTCTTCTTTATTATCCAATACCGGGATGATATTCTTGTAGCCGTCGTGCAGCATATCAACAATATAGGTCTTATACTGGAAGGTTTTGAAACCATTGCAGATAACGGTCATGTCCTTGCTCAAAGCGCCCTTTTTTTGCAGCGCATCTATCATGGGCATATCAAAGGCCGAAGAGGTCTCAAGGTGGATATCGTTCTTTAACGCTTCTTCAACAATATGTTTGAAGTGCGAACTTTTGGTGCAATAGCAATATTTATAACTGCCGCGGTAGTTGTTTTTAACAATAGCCTGCTGGAAAAGCAATTTAGCCTGCTGTATCTTTTTAGATATCATCGGCAAATAAGTGAAACGTAAGGGCGTGCCGTACGTTTCTATCATTTCCATTAAATTAAGATCATTAAAATAGAGCTCATCATCAATGATCTCAAACCCATCCTGCGGGAAACCGACGCTTAGGTCAAGGAATTCCTGGTAACTCTGCATTCTTTAAAATTTTGGCAAAAATGTAATTTTTTAACGGAAAAAATGAGGCTGCGATAATACAAATTTTATCGCTCAATTGTAAATTATAAAATTGTTAATGATTTTGGGTCATTGGTCATTGGTTATTGGGTATTAGGTATTAGGTATTGGGTATTGGGTATTGGGTATTGGGTATTGGGTATTGGGTATTGGGTATTGGGTATTGGGTATTGGGTATTGGGTATTGGGAAAATAAACCAAGCAAATTACAAACCTCTATGGACTATGGACTATGGACTATGGACCAACTCTATGAACCATGAACTATGATCCATGAACCAAAACCAACTACACCCTCGGCAGATGAACCTCCGCCATCATGCAACGGGCACTACCGCCACCATTGCTTTCAATGGTATTGATGTCGGCGTATATCGGTTTGCTGAAACTGCTTAATGCGTCGCGCTGCTTACTGTTCAATGAATCCCATGCACTTTTTGACATCACGATCAGTTTTTCGCCCTGGCGGTTATTTACTTCGAGCATGTTGCCGGCAAAATGATTCATCTGATCGAAGGTGATATCAACCAGTTGTTTTTCACTTGCCGCAATAGTTTCGATCACCATTGCTTTTTCGGCAGCATCTTTAATGCTTTCCATGCATATCACTACAAAATTGCTGGCAACGCACATGAGTACATTGGTATGGTAAATATCCATTCCGTTTTGGTCTACCGCATGAAATAGCACCGGTTTGTAGCCCGAAGCTTTGCAAAATTCATCCAGTACCTTAGCGTCGGTACGTGGCGACAGACAGGCATAGGCAAATTTGTGGTCTCTGTCCAAAACCATGCTGCCGGTACCTTCGAGAAATTTATTTTCAGCTTCAAACCTGCTCAGGTCAATAATGTGTTTGATTGCGAACTCATTTTCGAGCCCCAGTAAAATATCCTCCCGCCTTTCAAGCCGACGATTTTCGGCCATCATAGGGTAGAGGAAAACATTGCCGTCGTGGTGAAATGAAACCCAGTTGTTCGGGAATATTGAATCAGGGGTATGGGGAATGGGGGTATCCTGTATGACTATAACTTCAACACCATTGCTTCTTAGTTTGTCGACCATGGCATCAAATTCAGCAAGTGCTTTATCCTGTACCTGCTGCTGTTCGGCATTTCGGTTTTGAAACGCATTACTACCTGCCGTCTGTTCGTTAAAACCGAAATTCACCGGCCGGATCATTAATATGGTTGATGTTGTTTGGTTATTGTTCATCGTTAAAGTTTATTGGTTCCTAGATCATGTTTACTATGATCTATGTATCTGTTCGCTTACAGTACCTTATCCCGCAATAACGGCATACTCATACAATGGAAGCCTCCGCGTGCCCGCGATAATTCAGCTGAGGGCATCAGGATGAGCGTATCTTTCAGGTCATGTGGTTCAAGTTCGCCGCTTTCAAATTTCTGAAGTAACTCAGCAACCCGAATCGCTTCGAAGCCTTTTTTCTTGAATGCCTCAACGGTTTTATCGTTACGGTCGTAGCCCAAAACAACGCCTTCTCTTAGTGCCAGCAAGTTGCAGGAATCGGTCCACTGCTCACGCGCATCAAACGGAAATTTATCATTGCCTGAATAAATGAATTTGGTTTTTTTACCCCCATCAAGCTCGTTCTCACTAATATCGCTCAATAAATTTTCAAGCGTTTTAAAAACTTTAGGTTTTGCTTTGCCTTTTTCAAACTGGGCTATTTCCGTTCTTTCTTTTGATTTCTTTTCAGTGAACCATTTTACAACATCAGCTTCTTCTTCTTCGTTATCCGGAGCAGAAAGCGAACCCAGCAATACCCACATATTGCGCTTTACCTGCGTAAATACGGTATCAATATGCATATAGTCGCGTTTGTGCGGTATCTTAACAATAGTCACCTTTTTAACGGCGTCATGGGCAAATAATAATTTCATAGCCTCATTTGCGCCGCTATAAGAAGTACGTTCGCTGCAACCGATCAAAACATGTCCCGGACTTACCATCATAACGTCGCCGCCCTCAAGGGTGGTTTTTTCATCATGCTCTTCACCGGGGCGCAAGAAATGGTGTACCGTCTCTGGTATTTCGAGAATATTATCGCGGTAGTGTTCGAATAAGGGGTGATTGAAAAAGATATACCTCGCCAGTAAAGTCTCGCGCGAGCGAGCTTTTTTTGCAGGCTTATTTAGCAAAAGGAAATTATTGATAGATATGCCGATATCGCGCGAAAATATCAGGTTTGGGATAGGTGCAAATATCATATCATCATTGCCCAGTGAACCCGAAATGAATATTTTAGCCAGTTCAACTGGTGGTGTATTGATCAGTTTTTGCTGAAGCCGGTAAGTAACGGTTTCTATGGCGCAAACCGATGCAACCAGTTTTTTCCGGATATCATCCTGTTCGAGTATTTCTGCAAGCAGTGATTGTATCTCAATTACTTTATCAGAGTTATGGAATCCAGCATGGTCGGGTTTGAAGAAATGACGATCATTTTCCTGGGCGTCGATCCCGGCCAGTTTACCTTTTATCTTGCCGGGGTCGAGAAAATACATCAATAATTTAACGTAATAGTCATATTCATTACGGCGCATGGTATCCAGGTGTACAATGTCTTCAAACAGCCAATCCTGTGCCTTTGAAGGTACTACTTTACCCAGACCGCTATCCGGACTATGGATCAGCAGGCGGCGCAGGGTGCCGATTTCCGATGTTACATCGATCTTAAATTCGTTTTTGTTTTTGGTCATAAAGCTTGTAATCGAAGGCAAAGCTACCTTATTTAAAATCAAGTGCCAAGCCGGTCAAATAAGCTCAGCTTCTTCTTTAAGCCTTATTCTTTATTGTTGCCTCTATTAGCTAATTTTGCCCGATGAATTTTATTACCGAAGCTGTTGCCAAAGCTGTTAAAACACTATACGATCTGGATCTGAACCCCTCAGATATCAGTTTACAAGAAACACGCAAAGAGTTTGAAGGTCAGGTTACCCTGGTTACATTCCCCTACACTAAAGTTTCGCGGAAATCGCCGGAACAAACCGGAGCTGAAATTGGTGAGTTTATTAAAGATGAACTCGAACAGGTATCCGATTTCAACGTGATCAAAGGGTTTTTGAATATTTCTCTGTCCGATTCTTATTGGCTCGATCAGTTCTATAACGGAATATTAAGCCCAGGTTTTGGTACAATAAAATCAAAAGGTAAAAAGGTGATGGTAGAGTATTCGTCGCCTAATACCAATAAACCATTGCACCTTGGCCATGTGCGCAACAACCTGCTTGGTTTTTCGGTTTCCAGGATTCTGGAAGCTGCAGGTTATGAAGTAGTAAAAGCTAACCTGGTGAACGACCGGGGTATACATATCTGTAAGTCGATGCTGGCCTGGCAGAAGTTTGGCCAGGGTGAAACGCCTGAATCGGCCGGTATCAAGGGCGATCACCTGGTAGGTAAATACTATGTGATATTTGACAAGGAATATAAAAAAGAGATAGAGGCCTTGGTCGCCTCAGGTCAAACCGAAGAGGAAGCCAAAAAGAATGCGCCGCTCATCAAAGAGGCTCAGGTGATGCTGCAAAAGTGGGAGGCCGGCGACGTTGAGGTTATCAACCTTTGGAAAACCATGAATGGCTGGGTTTATGCTGGTTTTGCAGAAACCTATAAACGCCTGGGCGTTGAATTTGACCAGTTTTATTACGAGTCGAACACTTATTTGCTGGGTAAGGACATTGTGGAAGAAGGACTTCAAAAGGGTGTATTTTTCCAAAAGGAAGACGGTTCGGTTTGGATCGATCTAACGGCCGATGGTCTCGATCAAAAACTGCTGCGTCGCTCTGATGGCACTTCGGTTTATATTACACAGGACCTTGGTACTGCCCAACTAAAATATAACGACTACCATATGGATGAGTCTATCTATGTGGTGGGTAATGAACAGGATTATCACTTTAAGGTGCTTTTTCTGATATTGGAGAAGTTAGGAAAGACCTGGGCAAAGGGTTTGTATCACCTTTCCTATGGTATGGTCGATCTGCCATCCGGTAAAATGAAATCGCGTGAAGGAACCGTAGTGGATGCTGACGATCTGGTTGATGAAATGGAGCAAACTGCCAAAGAGCATACCGAAGCTTTGGGCAAAGTTGAATCGTTTAGTGACCATGAAAAGTTTGAATTATATCATACTATAGGTATGGGAGCCTTGAAGTACTTTTTGTTGAAAGTTGATCCACGTAAGCGTTTGCTATTTGATCCAAATGAATCCGTAGATTTTCAGGGACATACCGGGCCATTTATACAATATACGCATGCGAGGATAAGGTCGGTACTCAACCGTGTAGCTGCCAATACTGAAAGCGCCAGGATTGAAAAACTTTTGCCCGAGGAACGTGATCTGATATTATTACTCAGCCAATATCCACAAACAATTGAATCAGCTGCTACAGGATACAATCCGGCAGCTATTGCCAATTATATCTATGATGTTGCCAAGGCATTCAATAAGTTTTATCATGAACTTTCTATATTGCAGGCTGAAGATGAACTAAGCAAACAATTCAGACTACAATTATCTGCTGCTGCAGGAAGTGTGATCAAAAAGGGAATGGGATTGCTGGGTATCGATGTGCCTGAAAGAATGTAATTGCCTGGCTTGATCCAGGGGAAATCACTTTACACTCAAGCTAATTGAATCGGCGATTTTCTTAGCGTTGAAATTTGGCAGCTACTACCAATTCCTTGCTACCCGCTTTATACTGGTAAAACCCTTTGCCCGATTTGGCCCCAAGGTGCCCGGCTGCAACCATATTGACCAAAAGCGGGCAGGGGGCATATTTGGGATTTCCAAAGCCTTCATGCAATACCTTTAAAATAGCTAAACATACATCAAGGCCTATGAAATCAGCCAATTGCAGCGGACCCATAGGGTGTGCCATTCCAAGCTTCATTACAGTATCAATCTCCTGTACACCAGCCACACCTTCAAATAAAGCATAGATAGCTTCATTGATCATAGGCATCAGGATACGGTTGGCCACAAAACCCGGATAATCGTTAACTTCAACCGGGTCTTTGCCCAATTGCCTCGAAAGGTCCATGATCTTTTGGGTAATGTCGTCGCTGGTAGCATAACCACGTATCACTTCAACCAGTTTCATTAAGGGTACCGGGTTCATGAAATGCATTCCGATCACATTTTCCGGGTTTTTAGTCACAGCGGCTATCTGGGTAATTGATATGGAGGATGTATTTGAAGCAAGGATCGTATTGGTATCGCAATACTCGCTTAATTGTTTGAACAGGTTTAGCTTGATCTCGCGGTTCTCGGTAGCTGCTTCAACCACCAGGTCGGCACCCGAAGCGGCAGATTTAAGGTCGGTGGTAATTACAATGTTGGCCAGCGTGGCGGCTTTCTGATCTTCACTGATGGTCCCTTTTTTTGCCTGCCGGTCGAGGTTGTTGCCAATGGTTAACAGTGCTTTTTCAAGCGCAGCCTGACTGATATCCACCATCGAAACCTGAAAGCCATATTGAGCAAAAGTATGCGCAATGCCATTGCCCATCGTTCCTGAACCAATTACCGTAATTTTTTTCATAGACGAATTTGTTCTGCCTAAAATTGATGCTACTAAGTTGAGGCAAAATGTTTGATTGACAAAATTAAAGCTCTATGTATTTGCCTGCTTCGTGGATAATTTCGGAGCTGAGGTTTTCGAAGTCGGGTAAATAACCTAAAAGGGGTATGCCAGTCGACTTCAAAATATAATCTTCTGAATAAATATCCCGGGCCCCGTTGAAAATAATCCCTCTGACCGGAATTTGGTATTGCTTTAAAGCGAAAATGGAAAGCAGGGTATGGTTGATGCTGCCCAGGTAGTTTCTTGATACCAGCACAACTTCAGCACTTGATTTTTTGATCAGATCGATGATCAGAAAAGAATCGTTCAGCGGAACCATCAAGCCGCCTGCCCCTTCAATGATCAAATCATTTTGCGTTTCAGGTAACACAAAATTCTCCGCTATTATCGTAATACCATCCAAAGCTGCCGATTTATGTGGCGAGTAAGGCTGCGTTAGCCTGTAGGTCTCCGGAAAAAAGCGCGTTTTTGAATTGCTGACCAATTGCTTTACTTTGATCGAATCACTATCCTGCAAGTCGCCTGATTGTACTGGTTTCCAATAATCGGCCTGCAGCTTTTCCACCAATACGGCCGCTACGATCGTTTTACCGATGCCGGTACCAATGCCGGTCACAAAAATTGTTTTTTTATCACTCATCCTTCAAAATTATTTAGGGTATCAGCCAATAATTTTATCTCTTCGGTAGTATTGAATGCATGAAGGCAAATCCTCAACCGTTCGGATCCTTTTGCCACTGTCGGACTTAATATAGCACGCACATCAAGCCCGGTTTGCTGTAAATGAGCTGCTATTTTACTGGCATTTTCGTTATTGCCGGCTATCAGACATTGAATAGCGCTGTCGCTGGCAATAAGCTTAAGGCTGCCGGGAATCAACCATTCTTTAAAAAGAGATATATTTCGCCTTAATAATGCTATTTCATGATCTGCTTCGCCCAGAAATTGGTAGGCTATTTTAATGGCAGCTATTTCATGAAATGATGGCGCAGTAGTATATATAAATGAGCGCGAAAAATTGATGAGGTACCGACGTAAAAGGTCACTGCCTAAAACAATGGCGCCATGACAGCCCAGCGCCTTACCAAAAGTAATTACCCGGGCAAATACCTGATCCTGCAAACCAAGATGCTGAACAAGACCTACAGGGTAGAGACCAATGGCGTGTGCTTCATCTACAATAAGGTGTGCATTATATTTTTCGGTCAAAGCTATGATAGCAGCGATGGGTGGCGTGTCACCATCCATCGAATAAATACTTTCTATCACCACATAACAAATGCCTTTAGCATTCCTGAGTTTTTCTTCCAGGCTTTCGATATTGTTATGCGCAAAGGTGTAACGGTTGGCAAAACTCAACCTGATACCGTCAATGATCGAAGCGTGCGCCAATTCGTCGATGATAACTGTATCACCTTTTTGGGGCAGGCAGGAGAATAGACCCAAATTAGCGTCATACCCGGAGTTGTAGATAAGTCCGGCCTCTGATCTATGATAGCTTGCGATACTGCGCTCCAGGTCTTCTATGTAGCCTGAATTGCCTGATATCAGTCTTGATCCGGTAGCACCTACGCTTTGAGCGATGTTTGCCTGCAACTCTGAAAAAATACGATCTCTCAGGCGTTGATCTCTGGCAAAACCCAGATAATCATTTGAGCAAAAGTCAATCAAACCATTGGCCGTTTTTAAAGAACGGTATGAGCCCTCGATCTGTCGCTGGTCAAGTTTATGCTTTAAATATTGCTCTGCCCGGTTCAATTGCTGAAATTTCTGCTAAAATAAAAAAAGCGACCCGAAGCCGCTTTTATATTTTATGTTTATCACGCTAATTTAGTTACCTCCGCCACCTTGCTGCATTCTTTGCATTCTTTCCTGCAAAATCTTTTCATAAGCAGCAACCTGTTCAGCAGTTAAAACCGCTTTGATCTTGTCATTGGTGTCTTTCATCAAAGGCATCATAGCCTGCATCATTGCGTCGCGGTCGCCATTTGTAGCCGTACGTATACTGTCTCTTTTAGTGGCCTGCGTTTTAAATATAGCAACTACCTTAGCTGTTTGATCATCAGTTAGTTTTAATTGCGTTTGTAATTGCTTGGCTCTGTCTTCGGCACTCATTCTCATGCCACCACCCTGGGCGCGGCTGATCGCTGTTATCCCCAGAAGGAAACAGCATAGCAACAAAATTTTCTTCATTTTTTTATTTTTTAAGTTTTATTGATCTTTTGATAAAATTAAGATCAAATAGTTTAGTTACTTACATGTAACTTAATTGTTGCCTCAATTGTTTTCGTGCCCAAGTTTTGAAATGGTTCGCTGCATTTGCGCCATCATGGCGGTTAAGCTTTCCATGGTTGGTTCGGGAGTGGGTTGCGGAAGTTCGGTAGAGAGATACGCCTTGGCTTTCCAAATTTCCAATATATCCTCTCCGCTTATTTCATAGGGTTCGTAGACAGGGTTATCTGAAACCAGTTTAAGTTTTTTCTGCTCTTTAAATTTGCCGACAACCCTTTTGTAAACTACACCATCACTTTTTGATACTACTACATAAGTGTCGCCCGATTTCAGGTCGCCCCAGTTGCTCAGGTATTCACCTATTATAATAGAGCCTGAGGGAAGCGGGAGCATCGAATCACCTTTGATCTCAAATGCCCGGAAGGTCCCGTTTTTGAACATAGGCAGGTAAAATTTAGGAAGTTGCGCCACATATTCAGGATCTGCATAGCCGTTCAGATAGCCCGCACTTGCCTTTAAAGGTACCATTTCGATGTTCTCGTTATCGTCTCTATCAACCGAAATGCTCAGAACCCGCAGGTTTGCCGGATCGCCTTTAGGCTTGGGTGCCCACTTTTCATTGATGGTTTCGTTTATAAAATCATCGACAGTGATCTCGAAAAATGATGCTATGTTTTTTAGTAACTCGTATTTAGGTTCGGCACGTTCTTCTTCGTAAGCACCTACCAATGAACGTTTTATACCGATCAGGTCGGCAAATTGCTGCTGGGTTAAACCCTTCCTTTTCCGCAGGAATTTAATATTTGATGAAATAATTGACATAAAATTTGGAATTGCTAAAATATTTAGTAATTTTATGCTCATAAAGTTAGTAAATGTTTTTTAACCAGCAAATTTTTTATTAAAATGAAGCGTTTTATCTATATCATCACCGATCGAAACAGGAATAATTTACACGTTGGATTGTGTTCGGACTTATTAAAGACTCTGCAATTTTACCAGCAAATGCCAACTTTATTTTTTGATAGCGCCCAGCAGCTTAACCGCCTGGTTTATTTTGAAGAGATCAACAATGAGGAGCAGGCGATGGACCGCTTTAAATTTGTAAGTACTTTTACCCGCCCCCAGAAAGAAAAAATGATCAGATCTGTAAACCCCGATTGGGTAGACCTGACCATTGGTTTGAATTATGAAAATAATTTCAGAAGCCGCCCGATCATGCGTCCATCTATCAGCGCTGCACGTAAGTTGGTTACTGTTTGATGAATTTCAACGCACCCGAATTTAAACAGTAACGTTTACCACCGCGATCTGCCGGGCCGTCGTCAAAAACATGCCCGAGATGCAAACCGGTACTTTTTTCAACTACCTCGTCGCGAACCATTCCGTAACTGGTGTCTTTAATGATTTGGATCTTTGAAGGGTCAACAGGTTTTACGAAACTTGGCCAGCTGGTGTGGCTATCATATTTATCATCCGAGGTAAAAAGTACCTCACCTGTTGCCGCACTTACATAAACTCCTTTTTCATGGTTGTTCCAGTAGGCATTCTTATAGGGTGGTTCGGTACCCCGTTCAACAAGTATGTAATACTGGTTTGGGGTTAGTGATTTTTTCCATTCCGCATCGCTCTTTTTTTTCGTTTGAGCATAGCTGCCTTGCAGGCCTGCTATCATCAGGATGCATAGGGCAATTGTTGATAATACTACTTTTTTCATATCTCAATTTACGTAGCTTTTATTTGCCCGGTTTGCTGAACAGGAAGTTCCTAATTTAAATCAGGAAGCAAAACGGCATCTATCACAAACAACATCCCATTTTGTTGTTCGATATCAAATTTTAAAATGATTGCCTTTCCACCATTTTTATCCGTCAGCAGAATATTCCTGTTTTGATTGATACTTGCGGTTAATGAATTTCCTGAAGCTGTGATAAGTTTTGCTTCTCCTTTTCCAGCTTTTATGCTTGCCAATAGATCTTTTGAAGTTAATTTTTCCGCGATCAACCAATTATTCAATAAAGAGATCAGCAAAGTCTTGTGCGATGGTAATAAAATTGAGTCGAGCAAGGCTTGCGGAATTTTTTCAAATGCTTTATTTGTAGGTGCAAGGAAGGTAAGCGGGCTTGTTTTTAAGCGGTTTGCAAAATCTGCAGCATTGACCAATTTAACTAATATGGAAAACTGAGGTGCAGCCAAAACGTTTGTATAAATATCGTTGGCCGGTGACATCATTGTGCCATCAATATTCTTTGTTTTATTTAAGTTTTTGGCAGAATCTGGTTTTTGAGGAAAAGTTCCCACGCATACAAACATTAAACCCAACATTAAAACCGCGTTTCTCATGTTGTAATTACCATCCCGGTGTAAATCCTAAGCCAAATACCGGCTTGCTGATATCGGTACGATTGATAGGATAGGCGAAATATGGCTCAAGTATAAAATAGCCAAAGAGGTTAACACGAAGAGATACACCAAAACTAAATGCCGGCACCTTCGAATAAATGTATGAGTTTAAAGGTTTTCCGGTAGTTGGGTCAAACACTTGGTTCCCGCTCGCATCCGTTACCGGAATAGTTTGAAGCAAGGTAGGATTTGTTTTAAAGTCGATCCTGTCGCCGGCACTCCAGGCCAGTCCCGCATCGGCAAATAAATTTAATTCGCTAAAGAAAAACTTTGACTTTATGGCCGACAGTTTTTCCGGACCCGTAAACGGCAGCCTTACCTCAAAGTTTGCCAATGCCATTCTTTGGCCCGACAGATCATTTATCGTAAAGTTATTGGTTGATGTTGAATTGGTATTGTAGAAGGTTTGCGGTTCATAACCTCTGATGTAGAACGGATAGCCAATATATATCGGGTACAAACCAGAAGACTCACCAAAGCGGCCATAACCATACAGGCGAGCCGCCAGTGTAACCGGAGCTAAACGCCAGTATTTGCGTAAATCAATTGAAGGGGCGAAAAACTGGTAGGTGCCAAAGTCATATTCAGCCTGGATCCGGTAGCGGAAACCATTTAAAGGTGAAGCTATACCAAAAAATGAATTATCACCAACAATAGCGGTATTTAAGCTGTATATGGTGAACGGAATAAGCTGCAAACCCCTATTGGTTGGGTCGGCATTGTAGACATCATTTGGAATATGGGTATGGTTACTTGTTAGGTAATTATAGCTTTGATCGTAGATGGTACTATACCTGTCAACCCGGTAATAATAATGTGCCAGCCCTGTACCAAATTCAATCCTGCTTACTTTCGACAAAGGATAGGAGGTGAATAGATTTAACTGATCCTGAAAACTCCGGATGATATCATAATTTTCGGCAATAGCCGGTATGGTGGTAGTTTTGTAGGTAAAGGTAGTTGATGTGGCGCTGTAATTTGCAAACTGGTAAGGTATATGAGATAAACCAATACCAAAATTCCAGCGCCCTTGCTGATTGATATAAATAAACTGCCCGCCGAAATCGTATATCTGCCCGTTTACATCCAGGCCGCCAAAAAGAAGGTTATGACCCAAAATGTCGCTGAATACACCTTGTATCCCACTCGATAAACCAGGCCCAAACTGACTTACTGATGCGCCAACGCCGCTACTGGCAAGATAATCCAGTTTAAATTGGGGCCGGTAAGGTGTTAATCGGATTGAATCTGTAGGTATACGGGGGTAGGCGAGGTAATTGTTGAGGTTTGAATTGATCAGATCGACGCCAACCGAGCGGAATGGCGGCAACATCGCCGCGTCAAAGTTGGTTGATTTTGGATCGACTACTTTGGGCGTAAAATCACTCGTTTTGGCATTATAAAGTGCATATTTCTGCGCCGAATAATAGGAGTAAACTATATCGTCGTTTTTTGAGATACTGATTGCCGGAGAATATTCGGTAATGCCACTGATTCCGGTGAATAGATCGGTCATTTGTTCTACTTTGCCATCTGCGAATGTATAACGATACAAATTGCGGAAGCCATCCCGGTTCGAAAGAAAATAAACCTGTTTGCCATCGGATGAATATTGAGGATCGAGGTTATTTGCACCATCAAACACCGGAATGTCGACTATTTTTCCGGTAGCCAGATCCAGTTCGGCGAGGTTGAAGCTGATGGCCTGGGCATTTGACCTGTCATAAGTGGTTCTATCGCTTGAAAAAATGATCTTTTTGCCGTCACGTGAGAAACTTGGCTGGTAATCGGAATATTTGTCGTTTGTAAGCTGGTATACCTTTTTTGCATCAAAATTATACAGGTACAGATCGCCCTGACCTTCTGATAAACCCTGAAAAACTACACTTTTTCCATCCGGCGACCAGCTCAGGTTACTAAACTGCTCAGCCTTACCCATTGAAATATCATGCAAAACCTTTCCGTCCGGTACGCTAACTACCAGCATACCATTACGGCCATGACTAAAAATACTAAAAGCAAACTGCTTGCTGTCTGGTGACCATGCACCTGCCGACTCAATGAAATTAAACTCGTCTATCCGGGTATTGGATATTTTACTCGTTAGTTTTCTGATCGCTTTACCCGTATGTGCATCTGCGAGAAACAAGTCGATCGTAAAAAGGTCCTTTTCAGATAGGTATGCCAGATAATTACCATCCGGGCTTAAGGCAGGCGCCACGTTTAACTCGCCGGAATTCTTATTATCAATTATTTTCTTGCCGGCCGGTTTTTGGGTGGTGTCTTTCAGTAAAGGCTTATAAGCAGATTCTATTGCGTTTTTCCAAAGGTTAGATAGCGTTTTGTCATCGTAGCCAAAGGTTCGGCGTATTCCGTAATCCAGTCCAAAACGTGCGGTGTTTTTAAAGAAAGGTACGATGACCGTATCACCATAGGTAGAGCCAACAAAAGACCAAAATGCTTCGCCATAACGATATGGGAAATATTTATTGGTTTCGGTAAGATCGCGAATGGTAGGTATATTTTTGTTTAAATAAGCATCGCGCATCCACATGGCAGTAAAAGCATCTTTTTTGCCCAGTGAAAGATATTCGGCCATACCCTCTATCATCCAGAGCGGCATATTGCCAAGGTTTTCATAAATAGCCGAATCGCGCCCAAGCAATAAGTGATATTGAAAGGCATGTACCAACTCGTGACCGATAACGTGGCGTGTAGTTTGGTTGGTTTCCATGATAGGCATTACCACCCGGTTTTTCAATCCTTCGGTTACACCGCCCGTTCCAACACCAATATCGCCATCTATTGCTGTCGTTTGCTGGAAATCCGGATGATCGGCATATAAAATAATGGGGTTTGGCTTCTTAAAAGTATCTCTGAATACCTGCTGATGAATCGTATACCAAAGCTCGCTTTCCTGGGCAAAACGTTTCACCAGGCTATCGTTCTTGATGTAATAGTATATCTCGAAATGGGGTGTCCGATATACTTTGAATTTGAGATTTTTATAGCGGACTTTATTTTGCCCAAAATATTGGGCACGGGCTTCAAAGCTGAAAAATAAAGCGCCGATTAGGCTCAACAATGCTACCGCGTATTTGCCTTGATGTAAAAATTTCAGGTAGAGTTTATTCATGATCAGCCAGCAGGGTATAGATTAAACTGCGAATTTTTGAATTATCCCGAAATATAACAGTTCAAAGCCTAAATTTATTATCTGCATACTAAATTTAACATTCTGACTATTTTTAGGTCTACATCATCACTTTACCGATGTCTTGCTTTCGGTATTTGGTTCTTCGCTTTCTTTTTTGATTTTTAAGGTATCCAGCGGCAAGGCATTCAGCGTATCCGTTACCAAAACACCGGTATCGGTATCAATGCGAGGTGATGGACAATTGTAGCTTTTGGTGATCGTAACCCATGGTTTCGGGAATGGGCCCCAGGTATAACCGCTGTTAGGGTCGGCATAAACCTTTTCCATAAATGCTCCGAAAATCGGCAATGCAGTATGTGAACCTTCGCCCGTCTCGGCACTGGTAAAGTGTACACTGCGATCGTCGCAGCCCACCCAAACACCGGTCACCAGGTCTTTAGTGATTCCCATATACCAACCGTCTACAAACTTGGATGAGGTTCCGGTTTTACCACCTATCTGGTTATCTTTTTTCCATAGGCCAGTGTACTCCCAAAGAGCCTGTGAGGTGCCTCCGGGTTCTTCCATTCCGCCTCTGAACATATATAACATCAGCCAGGCAGTTTCTTCGCTTAGCACACGTTCTTTTTTTGATGTAAATTCAGCGACTACATCACCGTCCTGGTTGATGATCTTGCTAACCAGAATCGGATCTATTCGTTCGCCTTTATTTAAAAATGTACTATAAGCCCTGGTCATTTCATAAACCGACACATCATTGGTTCCAAGTGAAACCGAAGGAACCGATTTTAAGGGACTTTCGATGCCACATTTGTGTGCATAGTTTACAATTTTATCCCAACCAACTTTTTCGGTTAGCTGCGCAGTTATAGAATTTACTGACTTACCCATAGCCCAGCGCAGTGACATGTCCTGGTAAGTAAAATGAAAATCGGCATTTTGCGGAGCCCAAACATCGGGTTTACCATTGTCTACAAAACTGATGGATACCGGCTTGTCGGTAAACTTATCGCAAGGTGTATAACCATTATCGAGCGCCGTAACGTAGGCAAATGGTTTAAATGTTGAACCGGCCTGCCGTTTTGATTGATTGACGTGATCGTATTTAAAATATCGGTTGTCTATACCGCCAACCCATACTTTAATTTTACCGGTCGAAGGCTCAATGGTCATCATGCCGGTATTCAGTATCCTCGCATAGTATTTGATCGAATCCACTGTCGAAAACAGCGTATCACGGTCGCCGTGCCACGAGAAAACCTTCATCTTCTTTTTCTTTTCAAAGTATTGTTTGATCGGGATGGTATCGCCATGGAACTTCTTATCCAGCAATTTATAAACAGGCAATCGCTGCTCAGCTTTGGCTATATAATCCGGAATTACGTTTCCGCTCAGGTCGCGCCATGGTGTTTTGTTGCCCCATAGGTCGTAAAACCGTTTTTGAAGCATCTTCATCTTTTCGGCCACGGCTTCTTCGGCATATTGTTGCAAATGGGAGTCGATGGTAGTGTATATTTTCAAACCATCTTCATACAGGTCGTAGCCCTTTTCCTTGCACCATTTATCCAGCCATTTCTCTACCGCACGGCGCAGGTAGGAGTCGCCCTGAGAATTGTCCTCCACAAAGCTCAGATCAAGATCAAGCGACTCTTTGATATCCGCATCATACTCCGCCTTTGTAATTTTATTATACTTCAGCATTTGGCTGAGCACCCGGTTACGCCGGTCGATACTTTTTTCGGGATTCTTTATCGGGTTATAGGTAGATGTGGCCTTTAACATCCCTATCAGCATAGCAGCTTGTGGCTGAGAAATAGAATCGGGATTTTTATTAAAGTACTTTAATGATGCCGCTTTTATACCAAAAGAGTTATTGCCAAAGGGCACGGTATTAAAATAGAGCTCGAGAATTTGTTCTTTATTATAAACATGCTCTATTTCAAGTGAAGTGAGCCATTCTTTACATTTATAAACCAGCGTGCGGATAAATGGCACATGTTTGATGATACCCTGCGATTTCTTTTTACGTGTTTCAAAAAGATTCTTGGCTAATTGCTGTGTGATGGTACTGCCACCACGTTTACCTCCTTTTGCAGTAGATAAAACGCTGGTAAGGAAGCCGTAAAAATCAACGCCACCGTGTTGATAAAAGCGTACATCTTCCGTTGAGATCAGTGCATTGATCAGGTTAGGTGATATTTTTTTGTACTCGACCGGTGAGCGATTTTCTTTAAAAAAGCGACCGATCAATTTGCCATCTGAATAATACACTTCAGACGCTACTGATAGCGATGGGTTTTTGATATCGTCCATGGTTGGAGAATAGCCAAAAAGCCATAGAAAGTTTAATTCGATAGCGCAAAAGAATACGATGATCGAATAGATAAGGATAACTATATATCGAAGAAACCTGTTTTTTATTTCACGAAACATGTGGTAAAGATGTAAAATTTGCCGCTAAATGTATTGAGGGCCTGCAAATATAAACAACGGAAGTAAAAAGGTTTAATTTTAACTAACTTAGCTCATAGCACATTTTTTATGAAATCGATCGCAAAAGAATTTCGGATAACGGGCAATGAAAAATTCTCTTTAAAAAATTTCGATCCAGCTTATGTATCCAATGTAAATAAAGAAGAGGCGCCTGAGATACTTAATGAGTTGATCAGCAAGACTGCTGAAGCAGAAACCAAATTATTTGCCTCAAAGCAATATGCATTGCTCATTATTTTTCAGGCAATTGATGCTGCCGGGAAAGATAGTGCCATTAAACATACACTATCTGGTTTAAGCCCGCAGGGCTGCGAGGTGTACAGTTTCAAGCAACCCAGTGCCGAAGAGTATCAACATGATTTTTTATGGCGACATTATAAGGCCTTACCTGATCGGGGTAGGATAGGAATACATAATCGTTCCTATTACGAAAATGTACTGGTAACCAAAATTCATCCCGAAATTTTGGATAATGAGCATCTGCCGAAAAAATACAGCTTACAAAAATTAGGGAAAGAATTTTGGAAACATCGGTATGAAAGTATTGCTGCCTTTGAAAAGCATTTGAATTATAACGGGACCATTATCATTAAATTTTTCCTGCATGTATCAAAAGATGAGCAGAAAAAACGATTCCTGGAACGTATCGACGATCCCCTGAAAAACTGGAAGTTCTCGGCTGCTGATGTTTATGAGCGGCAATACTGGCACGATTACATGAAGGCCTATGAACAAGCAATCAGGGAAACAGCTACCCCCGAAAATCCCTGGTATATAATTCCGGCCGATAAAAAGTGGTTTACCCGGATAGCCATTTCAACGATCATCCTCGAAACGCTTCAAGCATTAAAGCTCGAGTATCCTGTGTTGCCAAAAGAAGAACTTGAAAAACTACAGGCAGCAAAAGCCGAACTGGAAAAAGAATAAGGGACTATATAATATAGCCCCTTTGCACCTATTGACTGCCTTTAGGGTTCTATTCAATGACGATTTCGTCCGCAAAGATGTAGGAGGGCTGGCCCTTGCTTTCATGCCATTCGGGCAAAGCGCCGTATTGTCTGGCTACAATGCGGATATACCTTGCTTTTACATTAATGTAGGCTTTAAACTGCTGTGTTTGTATGCTCAGCTCTTTGATGTCGACTGAACTTGGTACTGTTTTCACCAGTGAAAAAGTCTTGCCATCATCCGAGGTATAATAATCAACCTGTTTAGGAAATACGATCCATGAACGGGTGTCCTGCAGGGTACCTATACTTACCGAATTGATTTGTTTAATACTTCCCATATCAATTACCGCATCAACATCGTTGTTTTGATAGCCCTGCCAGTGACCAAGCTTCCAATTGACAGTACCTTTCAATCCATCGATCAAACTTGCATCACCTTCTCCCGGGTAGTTAGCTAAATAATGAGTTTGCAGCGTCAGTTTAATATCGTCCCGAATTTTATTAAAGCTGCCTTCGTTTACAAAACTGCTTTTACCATTTTTAATGGCGATAGCTTTAACGGTTATATTGGCATCTATATTGATCGGTTTTGAATAAACAGCCGATTTGGATGTAGGCGTAGATCCATCTGTGGTATAATAGATCGTTGCGTCTTTGTCCGCGCTTTTAATTTCAAGATCGAATGGTTTTTTGAAGGTCGGCGCCGAGTTGATGAAATATGGGTTAGCAACGATCAAACTGTCGCTTATTTTAGAAACCGGACTTTCAAGGTCTTGCGCAAAAAGCTTGTTGGGCAAACGTCCGGTAAATACATCCCATTCGCCTCCCTTTTGGATCATAGCATCTTCCAGGAATAGTTTATTGTAGCTGCTGTTGTTCAGCGTCATGCCCTGCACATAGTTGTTCTGAAAACTCACACCGCTACCCGAATTAGTAATGATAAATTTCTTGCCGTTTTCAAGGTAGATCGTAGCCTTGTCAAATTGAGGCAGGCCGATCTGGTATTGGGTTTGCCCGGGTTGTATGGTGTAAAGGCCCAGTGAACTGATCACGTACCAGGCCGACATCTGCCCGCAGTCTTCGTTTCCTGAAAGTCCGTCGGGTAAATTGCTGTATTCGTCTTTTAAGATACGGCTGATGTACGACTGGGTTTTTTCGGGCGAATTGGTAAAATTGTAAAGGTAGGCAATGTGATGGCTAGGTTCATTGCCATGGGCATATTGGCCGATGAGTCCGGTTACATCGGCCTGGTCTCGGCCACTTAATTTAGCGTTAGTAGTAAATAATTCATCCAGTTTAGCCTCAAATTTTTCGCGACCTCCAAGTCTCTCTGTTAAACCAGCAACGTCTTGCGCCGCCAGGAATGAATATTGCCAGGCATTTCCTTCCGTATAGTTATTATTGATATCGGTTGGATCAAATGGCGTATACCAGCCACCATTTACCCTGGCTTGCATAAAGCCGTTTTGGTCATTGAACACATTTTTCCATGATTGTGCGCGTTTAATATAAACTGAATAATCATCAGGTTTGTTCAACATCTTTGCCATTTGGGCAATGCACCAGTCGTCATAAGCAAATTCTAAAGTTTTAGATACCGATTCGGCATCATCATCGGCCAGTACCGCACCATTTTTACGATAACTATTTAAACCTGGATCCTGACGATTTACCGCAGCTTTCATCGCAGTAAAAGCTTCTTCGGCATCAAATCCCCGAATACCTTTAGCGTAAGCATCAACAATAACCGGTATGGAGTGATTACCGATCATACAATACGTTTCTCCCGAACCTAATGGCCAGATAGGTAAAAGCCCGCCTTGTTCGTACATCGCTAAAAACGATTTAATAAAATCAAGTGTCCTTTTACGATCAATAATAGTGAACAGTGGGTCCTCGGCCCTGAAAGTATCCCAAAGTGAGAAGATGGTATAATAATCAAATCCTTCAGCTTTGTGCACCTTTTGATCCAAACCCCGGTATTGCCCGTCCACATCACTGTAAACATTGGGTGCGACCATGCTATGGTAAAGTGCCGTATAAAAGATGGTCTGCTTTATTTTCGACCAATCGGTAACCGGTGGTTGTTTTTGCTGTTGCGGCCTGTTATATCCGGTAGGATTGTATCCGCCACTTTGATATTGATTGGTTCTTTGTGCAGCGGATATGGGCGGGGCCCCGCCTTCAACCTGTATCTTATTCAACTGTTCGTTCCATTCGGCGCGGGCGTTTTTAACGATTTTTTTAAAGTCAAAATCAGACACCTCAGTATCGAGGTTATTCAGAGCGCCTTCAGCACTTACCGACGAAATACCAACCTTGGATGTTACTTCGCCCGGATCATCAAACTGGAGATACATTTTCACATTTTTGCCCTGTATCTTGTTTTTGCCTTGCTGTAAAGTGTCATTTAGCGCTATGCCATAAGTCTTAAACGCTTTTGAGAATTTAGCATAGAAATAAACATACTGATCAGGTGCCCATGATTTCGATCGGCGGAATCCTCGTATCTCGTGGTCGTTAACTACTTCAATCCAGGAGTCAAGCACTTCATCGCGGTGTTTCAGATCGATGATGATATTGGCTTGTTTGGTAGATGGATATTGGTACCGATGAACACCAACCCGTTTGGTGGCAGTAAGTTCAACGCCAATATTGTATTTATCCAGTTTGGTGCGGTAATAACCCGGCGAAGCTGCTTCGTTCTTCTTTTTAAAGCCTGAAAGATAATCGGTGTTTTTGAACTGAGGCTCGCCGGTAGTCGGCATAAATAGTATATCGCAATAATCTGCTATGCCCGTGCCGCTCAAATGGGTATGCGAGAATCCATATACTACGGTATCAGCGAAATAGTATCCCGAGCAACCATCCCAGCCACTGAGGCGGGTATCAGGGCTTAATTGCACCATACCAAATGGTACTACTGCTCCGGGGTAGGTATGTCCGTGACCGCCAGTACCTATAAAAATATTAACAAGCGCTGCATAGTCGTTTTTCTTTTTTTGAGCCGTGGCAGACAGGGCAAAAACTAACGCAAAAAATAAGGCAAAGATGGTTGACCTCATAAATATCAAAGGGGTGTTTTTAGAATTTTAGAATTAAACAAAAGTAAAAAACTATCTCTTATGGCGTAGCAGCGAAGAATGTCACTGATCGATAATCTTAAAATGATCCTCATCCCGTAAAAAGGGGAGGGTGCGCCTTGTTTTTTCTATCTCTTCGGCAATGATCGAAAAAGTGTAAACGTCTTCTTCATCTCGTTTATAATATACAACGTTACCGTTAGGACTGATACAGGTAGAGTCGCCCGAATGGTAAACTTCATTCCCATCATGTCCAACCCGATTTAGCCCGATAACATAAGCCTGGTTTTCAACTGCGCGTGCAGGAATCAGGGTGCGCCAATGCAATGCACGCTTTTCGGGCCAATTGGCAACTACGATCAGCAGGTCATAAACAGGATCGTAATTGCGTAACCATACCGGGAAACGCAGGTCATAACAGATCACCGGAAATATCTTCCAACCTTTCAATTCAACAATAAGTTTCTTTTTTCCGGCTGTATAGGTTTGATGCTCTTTTGCAAGTGTAAAAAGGTGCCTTTTGTCGTAATAACTAAAGGTGCCATCTGCTTCCATCCAGATCAACCGGTTAAAAAACTGATCGTTTTCTTTGATGATGAGGCTACCCGTAACCACACAGTTAAACTGTTTGGCTATTTTGCTCATCCAGGTCATGGTTTTACCATTCATAGGTTCGGCCAACGCCGCAGCATTCATGGTAAACCCGGTACTGAACATTTCGGGTAATATGATCAGGTCGGTTTTTTCGCGTATACCACCGCTAAGCCTCAAAGCAATATTTTGAAGATTTTTGTCAATATTTTCCCAAAACAAATATCCCTGAAAGAGACTGATCTTGAGGTTATCCATTGGTTTTGATATATACTCGCGGTTAAATATAATTACTCTAAGTTACACTTTTTTCAATCTTTCAAGCGCATTATCCAAAGTTTCTTGCTTTTTTGCGAAACAGAATCTCAAAACCTGATGATCTGTACCCTTGCTGTAAAAAGCCGATACTGGTATCACCGCAACGCCAAACTCGCGTGTTAAACGAATGGCCAGATCGGCATCTTTTTCGTCGCTTATCCGGCTGTATCGTACTGATTGAAAATAGGAACCGGCACAGGGTAGCAGGTCAAAACGGGTATCTTCCAGACCCTGTCTGAAATAATCTCGTTTTTGCCTGAAAAATTCAGCAAGGCCCAGGTAATGGTTTTCGTTTTTAAGGTATTCGGCCAAAGCCTTTTGAACAGGCGCATTGACACAGAATACTAAAAACTGGTGTATCTTTCTGAATTCGCTCATCAACGCTGCCGGCGCCATACAATATCCCACTTTCCATCCTGTTGCATGAAATGGTTTGCCAAAAGAAGCTACAACAAAGCTTCTTTCCTTTAGCCCGGGGTATCGTGCAATACTCAGATGTTCCTGACCATCATAGATCAGGTGTTCATAAACTTCATCGCTTAAAATAAATATATCCCTGTTTTTTACAATATCATATAGGGCATCAATGTCTTCCTGCCTCAAGATAGTTGCAGTTGGGTTTTGAGGCGAATTAATAATGATCATCCGTGTACGGCTGCTAACCAAACGCTTTACCAGCTCCCAGTTGATGCGGTAATCTGGTGGCTCAAGTTCTAATGATTTTACTACGCCACCAGCAATTTTTATTGCCGGAGCATAACAATCAAATGCCGGTTCAAAGATGATCACCTCGTCATTGGGATGTATTACAGTGGCGATTGCCGTGTATATTGCCTGGGTACCACCTGCGGTGATGGTTATTTCGGTATCGGGATCATAATGGGCACCATATAGTTTTTCAGTTTTCCTGCTAATCTCTTGCCTCAACGGCAAATAACCTGCCATAGGCGCATATTGGTTAAAGCCTTGCTGCATGGCCTGGTTAACCAGCTCGATCAACTCGGGCGAGGTTTCGTAATCGGGAAAGCCTTGCGACAAATTGATTGCGCCAACCTCATTGGCAAGTGCCGACATTACGGTAAATATAGTAGTGCCCGCCTGGGGTAATTTTGAATTGATGGTTATCATGCAAGGGCTAAATTATCAAAAAGCGGTAAACTTTTACCGTTTTTTGCCTTATTAGCTAAAGCTTTCTCCCTAATTCTTTCTGCTTTCACACGCATTATCTAAATTAGTCGGATGAAGCCTTTTAAATACTTGCCTTTATTCTTCTTATTTGCCATGATCATGGCCTGCGGTCAGAAAAAAAGTGATGTTCCGGTAGTTGGGTTTGTTGATGCCTTTGAAGATGCAACCGTAGGGCAGGCACGAACCGGATTTACAGACGCCCTGAAGAAAAATGGGTTTAGCGACGATCAGCACAATATTAAAATAGAATATCACAATGCCGAAGGCGATCAGCCAACACTTGGTTTGATCGTTAACCAATTTATTTCCGGGAAAGTTGATCTGCTGGCAACCTGCACCACATTATCTACCGTTACAGCCATTCAGAAAACCAAAACTATACCGGTATTTGCAATGGTATCACCTACCCCGGCAAGAATGAATGTGATAAATTCTACCGGTGAGAATCCACCGAATTTATTTGGCGTGGTAGAGGACCTGAATTATATCGATACCTCCTTTAATATCATCACCACCCTTTTAAAGCCTGCCAGCGGCAAATTGGTTATAGGGATGATCTATAACCAGTCTGAGCCACAATCAGCAGATGCGGTTAACCGCCTCAAAGAACTTGCAGGCAGGTCGAATGTTTCGCTCGAAGTTTTGCCATTGAATAATTCGGCCGATGCGCAGTTGGTTACACAATCGCTGTTGTCAAAACATATCAACGCTTTCTTCGCGCTACCAGATAACAGTGTTTTTGCTTCTTTTGAAACTATCCTGAAAAACTGTAATCAGGCCAATGTGCCCATTTTTACCAGTGAAGCTGGTTTGGTAAAGCGAGGTGCCGTAGCAGCTTTTGGTGCCGATATGTACCTTTGGGGATATCAGGCCGGAGAGCAGGCTGCCCAATTTCTGAAATCAAAGAAAACTGATGGTTTAAAGCCCGAGATGGTAAAAGTTCGTAAACGGGTATATAATGCTGCAGCGGCGCAAAAATATCACATCACCATCCCGTCAAACTTTGAAGCCGTAAAATAATGGATTTTTACCTGGCGACGTTAATACAAGGACTTTGCTTTTCGGCTATCGCGCTGGGGATCTATATTTCCATGAAGATTTTTAACATCCCGGATATTACTACTGATGGCAGTTATACGCTTGGCGGGGTGATTACCGCTAAATTACTAATGGCTCACCAGCCTGTTTATATCGTACTGCCAGCCGTTATTGCTGCCGGAGCTGCTGCCGGTGCCCTTACCGGATTCATTCATACCAAGTTAAAGATCAATGCATTGCTGGCAGGGATACTGGTGATGTATGCGCTTTATTCGGTCAATCTTACGATCATGGGCCGTTCAAACATTCCCTTAATTAATGTTTCTACGCTGTTTTCGCTCATTAATTTCGCATCTGATCCTAATAAGAATACTTTTTTTGTGCTGATAGCATTCGTAGCCACAATAACCCTATTGATCGGCTATTTGCTTAAAACCGATTTCGGCATAGCTATGCGCGCTACCGGCAATAGCGAATCTATGATTCGTGCATTAGGCGTTAACACCGACCGGATGAAGATCATTGGTTTGGCTCTTGCAAATGCTTTAACCGCACTGAGCGGCTTTTTGATCACCCAATTTCAAAGCTTTGCCGATATTAATATGGGTATTGGCATTGTAATTACAGGTCTGGGATCTGTAATTATTGCCGAGGCCCTGGTCAATTGGTTTCGCATTACCTCGGTTTGGCTTACGTTGACTCTGGTGCTATCAGGTGCTATTATTTTTCAGTTCGTCATCGCGGTAACGCTTAGTATTGGCGTTAGTCCAACCTTGCTCAAACTCGTGACGGCAGTTTTCGTTTTATTAATTGTTGGCCTGCCGCGATTATCTTTCAAAAATTCATCATGATCGAACTCAGGCAGGTACATAAGGTATTTAACAGGGGCAAGGCAAACCAGGTAAACGCTGTCACTGGCGTTGACCTGAGCATTGTCGAAAAAGACTTCCTGGTCATTGTAGGGTCCAATGGTTCGGGTAAAACAACCCTATTAAACCTGGTGGCAGGCAGTATCTTACCGTCTTCTGGCCATATTTCCATCAATGAAACAGATGTAACTAAGCTCCCGGAATTTAAGCGCAGCGAGTGGATCGCCCGGGTTTTTCAAAATCCCCTAAGCGGAACTGCACCTGATCTGAGTATTATCGACAATTTCCGATTAGCAGCTATCCGTACCCAACCAAAGGGGCTGACAATCGGCGTCAATCCAAAGTTTAAGAGCCAGGTAAAAGACAAAATTGCAAGTCTGGGTATGGGCCTTGAAAATAAAACCGAGCAGCTCATGGGTACTTTATCTGGCGGGCAGCGACAGGCATTGACCCTATTAATGAGTGTGATGGATAACTGCAAAGTATTGTTACTTGATGAACCTACTGCCGCGCTGGATCCCAGATCAGCAGAAATCGTAATGAAGACCGCCGAACATCTGGTCGATGAATTTGGACTGACAGCTATTTTAGTTACCCATAATTTAAAGGATGCTTTTACCTATGGCAACCGCATCATCCAGATGGCTGAGGGAAAGATCATTAAAGATTTTGATGAAAAGGAAAAATCAGCTTTAAAACAAAATGATCTGTTTGATTGGTTTGGCTAATTTTTGTTTTAAAAAGCTCCCAAAAAGAAAGGCCCCGAGTTTTCGGGGCCTTTCTTATCAAACAATATTTTGATGTTATTTATTATAGGTGATCTTATAGATGGTTCCCCGGCTATCATCACTCACATACAAAGCACCATCCGGACCCTGTGCTAAACCGCAAGGGCGGTGTAAAGCTGCACCTTTGGCTTTTTGATCTGCTGTTCCGGCAAAGCCATCGGCGAATACTTCCCATTTCCCTGAGGGCTTACCATTTTCAAACGGCTGAAATACTACAAAGTAGCCAGCTTGTGGTTCAGGTGCGCGGTTCCAGGAGCCATGGAAGGCTATAAATGCACCGTTCTTATATTTAGCCGGGAACTGATTGCCTGTATAAAATAATAAACCGTTAGGAGCCAGATGGCCCGGAAAAGCAGCGGCAGGATCAATGGCCTTATCACCACCTGTTTTTTTGCCATCGCCACCATATTCAGGCATCAGCATTTTTTTATGCGTTTGCCAATCATAATACATATATGGCCATCCTGCATTATCGCCTTTGTTCAACGCATACATACATTCTGCAGGTAATTCGGCATTTTGTTTTTCGGTAAAGTATTGCGGATAAAGATCGTGCAATTGGTCGCGTCCATGCTGCATCACAAAAAGTTGATTTTTCTGCTGATTCCAGGTAATACCAACCACGTTTCTTAAACCGGTTGCATAACGGATACCATCGCCATAATGCTGGTTCAGCTTACTGGCACTGAATTGCCAGATACCACCAGCCGAATCTAGTATCGGGCAACCCTTCTGACCTGGTGAACCTTTTTCGCGATCTTTTACCTGACAGGCGTTTGAATAAGCACCAATATTTACATAAAGATGCCCCACATTGTCCAACGTAATTGCTTTAGCTTCGTGCTCACCCCGATTCAATAAACCTGTTACTACAGTTTCCGGTTTATTCGGGTCGATCACTTCATTTTGAGCATTCAGCTTAAAGCGAAAAACTTCCTGATCTGAGGATGCATACAGGTAGCCATTTTTTATAGCGATACCTGTACCTCCAAATGATCCGAAGCTTGATTTAACCTCAGCTTTGTCGCCATTTTGATGTAGTAACAAGATACCCTTGCCATGTTCAAGTCCTTTTAGCTTAGCATAGATTTCATTCTGTGGAGTTACAGAAATGTGGCGCACTCCGCCGAGGTTATCGGCTATGATCGCCGCACTAAATCCTGAAGGTAGTGTTAACCCGGCGTTCGATGCCTCAGGTTTAAGATCAGTGCTGCCATTTTTTAAAGCCAGCATCGTAAAAATTCCAAATACAGCTACCAGCGGAAGCAAAAATGAAACCAAGTATTTTCTTTTCATATCAATTTACCTTTATGGTTCAAATCTAATTGTTTGGAAGATAAATATTGCATGCTTATCTGTATCAAAACAGTTATACAATACTGTTAGCCTGGATTATTAATTATAAATGACAAAATCAGAGCTCAATTTTTTATTGACAAACCGGATTTTTTCATATGCTTTTCATAGTGAATAAAATTATATTTTGTTTTTATATTAAATTATAAAATAAAATTTTATTTCAATGAAATATGTCTTGATTTTGTACTGCCTTATTAAACTTTTTCAAATGGAACGTGTCAGAACTATAAATACACAAGAAAATGAAAAAGTTAATTTTAATATCAGCCATAGCAATGAGTGGTATACTATTTAATACCGCAGATGCACAGATCAGGTTTCATTTTGGTTTACGTTTTGCACCCCGCCCGGTATATGTACAGGCACCGGTTCAAGCCGTATACAACAGGCCTGCCGTTTATAACGACGATTATTACTACCTGCCCGATGTAGGTGCTTACTACAATGTAAATGAACAATGCTATTATTATAATGATGGTGGTTCATGGATATCAGCAGCTTATCTGCCCGGAGCTTACCGCGACTACGATTGGAGAAGTGCCCGCAGGTTTGAAGTTCGTGCCGAACGGCCTTATATGAACGATAATTTTTATCGTGATCATTATAACGGTAATAATTTAAACGGCAGGTGGAACAACCACAATGATGAATATGGTTATGCCAGTAACTATCGCGACGAACGCAGAAATGACGACCACAGGTATGAGGGTGACGATCGCCGATTTGAAAACCATGATCGCCGGAATGATGATCATGGCGACTGGAGGAATCATGAACAATATAATCGCGACTATCGCCACGGAAGATAATAATTCCCTCAAAATCAATTTAACAACAAGACCACCTCGCTATACGCGCAGGTGGTTTTTTAGTTTTGGCTGGCGCTGGTCAATAATTCGATTGCTGAATTATTCAATTTGATATGCGCTGAAGCAGTAATTTCTTTCAATTGAGCAATGCTGGTGGCACTTGCGATCGGAGCAATTACACCTGGCCTGGCATTTAACCAGGCCAATGCCACAGCTGCCGGATTGGTTTCATATTCCTCTGCAACCTTGTCAAGCGCATCCAATATCCGCATACCCTTTTCATTGAGGAACTTTCTGATACCCTGCCCACGCGGACTTTTAACCAGATCGGCCTCCGAGCGGTATTTACCCGTCAAAAACCCGCTTGCCAGCGCATAATAGGGGATAACACCAATGCGATTCTCCAATACTACCGGCGACAATTCGGTTTCATAAGCTTCCCGGCTGTACAGGTTATATTCGGGCTGTAAAGTTTGGTATTGTGCTAGTCCGTTTTTCCTGCTTACAGTTAAAGCCTCTTGCAGGCGCTCTCCTGAATAGTTTGATGCACCAACCGCCCTTACTTTACCTTCAATGATCAGGTCTGTAAAAATGCCCAGGGTTTCTTCTAATGGGGTTTCCTTGTCATCATCGTGCGATTGGTACAGGTCGATATAATCGGTATTCAAGCGCCTTAGCGAATCTTCTACAGCTTTGGTCACATAAGCCTTTGATAAACCCTGTTTACCCGGCCCCATTGGTTTTCCAACTTTGGTCGCTATAATTACTTTATCTCTTTTGCCTGTGCTTTTCAGCCATTTGCCAATGATCGTTTCCGATTCGCCGCCCTTATTGCCCGGTGCCCAGGAAGAATAGATGTCGGCCGTGTCGATAAAATCGAAGCCAAAATCAACCATTGCATCCAACAATTCAAAGGATGTTTTTTCATTGGCGGTCCAACCAAAAACATTACCTCCAAAACAAAAAGGCGTAACCAGTATGCCAGATCTGCCTAATTCACGTTTTTCCATTCGATATTATCTGCGTTTGTGCTTTGCTATCTGTTGAGCCAGTTCATTGACCCAGCTCGAAAAATAAGGTTCCGTCCCTCCAATTCTTACCCAATTTTCTTCTTCATCTTTTCCTATGATCAGGTGTAAACGCCCGTCAATAGACTTGAAATCATACGGTGTAACAAAACCCGATGCAATTACCGGTTTTGCTATTCCCTCAACCTTGTTTTCTGTTCCGCTTAAAAAAGCCTCGAATATCTGTTTCATATTAATTTGTTAGGTAGAGGTATAACACTTTGCTAAATTATCTGTTTTAAGTTTATTGTCCCCTGATAACGATCATTATCATGTAATTTTACCGGGTGGAAAATATAAGCCCTGACCGGAAAGTTTTAATAGAAGTAGTTACTACCAAGATGCCCTTTGGTAAATATCAGGGAACGCTCATTTGCGATGTGCCGGTTTATTACCTTGAATGGCTCAAGAAGAAGGGTTTTCCGCCAGGTAGAATGGGAATGCTGCTTTCAACAGCTTATGAGATCAAGATTAATGGTTTGTCGAAAATATTGCTGCTGGTAAAAGAGACCGTTTATAAATCGCCCGGTATATTACCCGGTAATGACAAATAGCATCAACTGATAGTATTAAGTTTGCGTAAATCTGTAGAAACACAAGAGATATTTATGATAAAGAAATTAATGATATGCTGGGTAGCTGCCTTATTATTTGTTAGCTGTGCCGGCGCACAAAATCAGGAATTTGCTGCTATACCACAGCCTAAACCAGGTGAAGCCGTTGCTACCTTTGGCGGTGGCTGTTTTTGGAGTATGCATGAGGCCATGTCGGAGTTAAAAGGGGTTGATTTTGTGATCTCGGGATATGCGGGTGGAACCACTAAAAATCCAAGCTATCAGGATGTTTGTACCCGTGAAACCGGACATGCTGAAGTGGTGCAGATCTATTATAATCCGAAAGTGATATCGTATGAAACCCTGGTTCACGCTTTCTTTTTCGCCCACAACCCTACCGAACTAAACAGACAAGGACCCGATGAGGGTACTGATTATCGTTCTATCGCTTTTTACAGAACTGATCAGGAAAAAGCAATTATTTTGGACGAGATCAAAAAGATCAATGCTTCAAAGCATTACGATGCTCCGATAGTAACGCAAGTTGTGCCATTCAAGGTATTTTATGCAGCCGAAAAATATCACCAGGGCTATTACCGGCTTCATTTGAATGAAAATCCATACCTCAACGCGGTTTCAGTACCGAAAGTAGAAAAATTCAGAAAGGTGATGAAAGCTGAACTAAAACCTGAATTCCAGAAGTAAAAAGTAGCAAAAGACACTGATTGCTTGATATGGCCTATAAATAATTTATAGCTTGCGGTCCCTGGTTAAAAAGCAGGTCGACTATGCTTAAATTATTGATAAAACCATGTCTTTCCTCAAAAAGCTGGTAGTATTGCTTCTGTGGGTATTTTGAAGCTTTTTTAGGATGAATACTATCTCTCAGATCAAGTAAATTAGGGATTTCTGCCTCATACTCATGGGTGAACTTCAGGGTAGCTTTTATTTTCAGCAGTTTAAGCAACAGGTGTAAAAGCTTTTCATTGTAGTCGAACAGGAATGGTTCCTGTACTTCATAGAACAGCGCAAGATCGTCCTCATAATATTCAAAATAGGCAGAGCGACGGTAGCATCCCTGCAGGCTCAACCAATGTAATCGCTGCCATTTAAAGTCGTAGCTTATTTTTACATCTTTAACCGGCGTGTGCATTTTGGAACCTTTGACTACCGGAACAACCAGCGTAAGCAGTCCGTCGGGCGAATATATATGTGCTCTGTTACGGTAGGTTTGCTTTGGAAAATGTTCATATTTCTCGATCAAAAAATCAGGATTATGGATATTGATCTCCGTGAAATATTCAATTGGGGGTAGATAAAACAAAGGTAAAACAGCGCCTTTTTCGATCATAGTTTCTATGTTTGTGGTAAAATTCGGATAAAATAATGATAAAACGAGGCTTTGCCTATATCGGGATATTCTTTTTATACCTGCTTTCGCTTTTTCCGTTTTGGCTTTTATACATTATTTCCGATATCCTGTTTGTTATACTTTATTACCTGATCGGCTACCGTCGGAAAGTAGTACAGGAGAACCTTGCCAACTCGTTCCCGGAAAAAACAGTACAGGAACGCAAGCAAATAGAAATCAAATATTTCAGATATATGGCCGATTTGATGCTCGAAACGATCAAGTCGGTCAGTATGTCCGAAAAGCAGGTAAAACGCCGGATGGTATGTACAAATCCCGAAATAGTAGCCCACTATTTCGGTCTGGGAAAAAGCATCCTGGCCGCCGCCGGGCACTACTGCAATTGGGAAATGGCCTGCCTTGATTTCGGTTTTTTAACAGACAATACCAAGTTGATCGTTTACAAACCGCAATCGAGTGAAATTTTTACCGATTTTATCAATCGTACCCGTTCCCGTTTCGGTGCCAATATGATATCAATGCGTCAAACACTACGCAAACTGATCGCCTATAAAAACGAACTGACAATCACAGTACTGGCTGCCGATCAAACGCCATCGCGCGATGAAGCTTTATATTTTACCAACTTTTTGAACCAGCCCACCGCAGTTTTTATCGGGGTTGAGAAATTAAGTTCGATACGCGATTGTGCCGTGGTTTTTTATAGAATCGATCTGGTAAAACGTGGACATTATACTTATACATTGGTACCCCTGGTTGACAACCCAAAGGATACTAAGCCTTTCGAGATCACGAAGATCCAGGTTTCGTACCTGGAGGAGCAGATCAGGGAAAAACCAGAGTATTGGCTATGGTCGCACCGCAGGTGGAAGATCAAACCTTCTGATGTTGCCAAACCAATTTTTTTTGATTGAGCAGTTACGGCTTCCGGTATTGCAATTAAAAACATATAATTGCAGGCTTATTCCGGAATAGGCCGGTTGTAAACTTTTCGATGGAAAAAAAGCCCAGAGTAGCTGTAGTGATCCTAAACTGGAATGGTATCGGCTACTTGCGTCAATTCCTGCCTTCGGTGCTTGCTTCTTCCTGGACTAATCTTGACATTATTGTTGGCGATAATGGTTCTACCGATGGTTCTGTTGAGTTTTTGCAAGCTAATTTCCCCGGTGTCGGGATTATTCAGAACGATAAGAACTATGGCTTTACCGGTGGCTATAATAGGGTTTTAGAAAAGATCGAAGCCGATTACCTGGTGCTGCTTAACTCTGATGTTGAGGTGCCCGAGGGTTGGATAGAACCCATTATTGCTCAAATGGAGTCGGACGATACAATTGCTGCTGCTGCTCCAAAAATTAAAGCTTATAACGAAAAGGGCTATTTTGAACATGCTGGCGCCGCCGGTGGTTTTATAGATATATATGGCTATCCTTTTTGCCGCGGCAGGATGTTTTATGAAATTGAAGCCGATAATGGTCAATACGAACAGTCGGGAGAAGTATTCTGGGCATCTGGTGCCGCATTGTTTGTAAAAGCTAAATACTGGCATGAAGCGGGTGGCTTTGACGACAGGTTTTTTGCCCACATGGAAGAAATTGACCTTTGCTGGCGATTGAAAAATATGGGCTATAAAGTAATGTATTGCGCCCAATCTGAAGTTTATCACGTTGGCGGAGGTACCCTGAATACCGAAAATCCATTTAAAACTTACCTCAATTTCCGAAACAACCTTTTGTTGCTAAAAAATAACCTTTCAGTTTGGCGTGCAACTGCAATTATCTTCGTTCGTTTTTGGATGGACCTACTGGCGATAGTTCGATTTTTGAACGAAGGCAAAAGACGCGATGCTTGGGCTGTGAGCCGGGCGCATCAGAATTTTTTGTTACAGGTTTTTAAAGGCGGAGGACCAAGAGTGCGTTATAAGCGTAGCAACCTGCAGGCGCTCAAAGGCATGTACCGCAGGAGTATCGTGTTCGATTTTTTTGTAAAAAAGAAGCGCAGCTATAGCTCACTTTCAGCGAAAGACTTTTATTAGCTTTTTGGGAAAAGAATTCCTTCTTTACTGAATCCGTCCGAAATATTGATCAGTACCCGGCTGCGTAATTCCTGATATTCTGAAATATCCGCGGCCCAAAACTGCACTTTAAAATCTATCGACTTATCGGTTAATCCATGTAAAAATATTTGTGGCTCGGGATGGATCATGATATCGGTCCGGTTAGAAAGTGTCTCTTTCAATATTTTGGTCACTTTGGCAATTTCGGTACCTGTGGCAACACTTACCATTATTTCTACCTGCCGGTTGGTATTACTTAGTGTCCAGTTAACTACGTTTTGCGAGATCAGGTCGCCATTAGGTATGATAATTTCCGAACCTTCACCGGTAGCCAACTTGCTCGAGCGTATACCGATCTCTTTTACGGTACCCATACGGTTGTTTACTTCAATGATATCGCCGATCTGTATTGGTTTCTCGAAAGCTAATATCATACCTGATACCAGGTTATTAGTTACGTTTTGCAAGCCAAAACCAATACCTACACCAAATGCACTAAAGATGATGGTCAACTTATCTAATGGAAAACCTGAGGCAGCAACAGCTAACAGGAAACCTATAGTAAACACTCCGATGCGTATCAACAGGGTAGAGGCACGGTTCTTCTTTTTAAGTGCAGCGAGGTCGGTTGAGTGCTGGGCAGAAATATCGTAAAAGTAACTGATAACTTTTGATAGCATTGACGAAACCCAGATCACCAGGAAAAATGCTACAAAACCACCAAAGGTGAAGGTTGATCCACCAATACTACGTTTTAATACCAGGAAATCGTAAACCGTATCATGTACATAGTCGTCTATATTCAAATTTTCCAGTAGAAAAACGAACCAGAGGATGGTAGCAAATAGCGTTAGCACCGAACGGAATTTATTTTGAAGCGTATTGTAGTCGACTAAACCAATAACACTGTGCTCGGCACGTTTGGTGTGCAGCTGCAGGTACAGCACTTGAATAATGATACGGATGATGAAATAAAGCGCCATCGTCATCCATAAATTAAATACGGCAGTAGTACCAATGATCTTGGCCAGACTAAATCGGCCTGTAATATTTAATCCGATCGAAACTAAATGCATTAAAATAAATACCCATAGCGTTAGCTTGGTATATTTAAGGTGTTGCTGAGGCTCTTTTCGTAAACTTCGGTAAAATATCAAGGCAAGTATAACACAGATTATACTCAGTACAAAAGTTGCATAACGATCGGCGTCAGTAATTTGTATCAAAAGATTGCTCAGGCTATAGCCAATTGTTACCCAAAATAATGCGAAAAAGAAACGGAATAACGAGAGTGGAAAATGATCCCGCACCATGACCAGTATTAAAAAAGTATTGATAAGAAACAGGCATTCAAGGCAGAATACGGGCGGATGGTCATAAAAAACCGGAACAATGGTGGTACTAAGCATTAAAGCGGAAACCAGGGGTTTTTTATAAACAAAGTGGGTATGCTCAATAGCAATTTGTTTTTGCTCTAAATGATTAATTGTTTTGTATTTGTTGTAAAATATCCACCCAATGATCAACAGAATAAATCCTGCAGAAATTAGGTTAATCACCGCTTCGTTTTTGAAGAAATAAGCAACCTGAACCCTGTTGAGGTTTACAGTGCCCTCTAAAGCTGCATCAAAATTTTTAAACTGATCGTTTTTGTACCATATATAATCAAATTCACCAGCCAACGATCTGATCGCAAATCGCTTGATCTTGCTATCGATCTGATCCGATTCATCGAGCATAACGGTATATGCTGTTGAAATTTTGTTTTGTATAAGGTTTACCTTGAATAAGTTTTTACGGTTTGCTGAATCTGTTTTCTTCCACAACTTAAACACTTCAGCCCGCTTTTCAATAAACGCATTACGTATAACACTGTCGCTGGGCAATGATCTTAATAATGAATCCTGCTGGAAACCAAGAATATCATGCTGAAACTGTATCAATTTACTATTAACATCGTCCAGGTCATTTTGCCAGGCATCCATCATATCCTGCAGATGGTCAAGATTGTCGCGAAGCACAAATAGGTACCGCAGGGTACTCGATTTTCTGGTATTGGCCAGAACCTTAATTCTGCCTAATCTTTTGATTACTGAAGGTAATTGCTGGCTTTCGTCTAAGGTATCCAAACCTTCAGACAGGGCGTTATTTATTTGGTTGAAAGTTGTAGTATATTGTTGCAAATGCTGCAGTAAGGTTGCGCCTGAAGTATCGCTACGACTTAATTGCAAAAATACCGAATCGCGGGAACGCATCGATTTTCGTGCACTTTCTCTTAAAACCTTTGTTTTTTTTTTCTTAGCAACAAGTGGCGTTTGTACTGCAGGAGTAACCGTAGTAACTGCCGGGCTTGTCGTGGTGTTATCTGTTGGCGTAGTTATTTGTCCCTGAGCGAATGAATCTGTGACCGCCAGGGTGAAAATAAGGATGAGGCTTACTGAAACAGCCTTAAATATTTTAAGCATAGCCAGATAAATAGGAGCTTTAAGTGAGATTTAGTACAGCAATTTAATAAATTTTTTTAGGAATTTATCAAATTTTCGATGGCCAGGCGGTAGGAATCGAGACCGAAACCGGCTATAACCCCTTTGCAGCTTGCTGCCAGGAGCGATTTATGCCGAAATTCTTCCCTTTTATAAACATTTGAAATATGTACTTCAATAACAGGAGCAGTAATTGCAGCAATAGCATCCGCAATAGCCACCGAAGTATGGGTATAAGCCCCTGCATTGATCACAACACCATCAACTGAAAAGCCAATTTCATGCAGTTTATTGATGATCTCGCCTTCTACATTACTTTGGTAATAACTAATGGTAATGTTTGGAAATCGCTTGCTTAGCTCGTCTAAATATTTCTCGAAGCCGGTATCGCCATATATTGATTTCTCGCGCACGCCGAGCAAATTAAGGTTGGGGCCGTTGATGATCTGTATATTCATTAGCTTAAAATAGACACGAATTACACGAATAATATCTAATTACACAAATGCACATGATCACATTAGTGCATTTCGCAAAAAATCATGTACTTCGTGACTAATTAATATGGACTGGAAAACGGCAATCAAAGGCTTTCAAGCTTATTTGAGATTGGAAAAGGGTCTTTCCCAAAATTCAATTATTGCCTACGTGCGCGATATTGAAAAACTCGAACAATATGCTTCACCTTTAGCACTTCATCCCGAAGTAATTACGCTTGCCAACCTAAGGCAATTTATAACCTTCGTGAGTGAATTGGGTATGATGCCGTCTTCACAAGCCCGGGTACTTTCGGGTGTTAAGTCATTTTATAAATACCTGCTTTTGGAGGATATCATCAAAAGTGATCCCGCCGAATTGCTGGAATCGCCTAAAAAACAGCGAAAATTACCGGTAACACTCAGCTACAATGAAATTGAAAAGTTAATTGCAGCAATTGACCTTTCAAAACCCGAGGGCCCCCGTAACAAGGCGATCATCGAAGTGCTTTATAGCTGCGGGTTACGTGTTTCGGAACTTACGGAACTCAAACTATCCAATCTTTACCTCGATATAGAATTTATTAAAGTATTGGGTAAGGGCACCAAAGAACGCCTGGTGCCGATCGGTGGCGAAGCCATCAAAGCCTTAAAAATATGGATTGAACAGGTTCGGATACATGTGCCCGTTAAAAGAGGTGAAGAAGATCTGGTTTTCCTGAATCGGCGCGGTGCACGACTTACCCGTGTCTTTATTTTTATGCTGATCAAACACCTGGCGGAAACTGCGGGCATAAAAAAGGTTATCAGTCCGCATACGCTTCGCCATTCATTTGCCACCCACCTTGTTGAAGGAGGTGCCGACCTGCGTGCTGTACAGGAAATGCTGGGCCACGAAAGTATAACTACCACCGAGATCTATACACACCTCGACCGGGAATATCTGAAAGAGGTGATCACTTCATTTCATCCGAGGAACTGAGGGGGGAGCAGGTATCAGGTATCGGGTATCAGGTATCAGGTATTAGGTAATAGGTATCGGGTATCAGTTAATTGGCTTTTTAGTTTTTCCTGTTACGGTGTTTGCGTCGCTTTGATCATCCGGTCGCGGCCGCTCAGATCTTGCTTTAGCTCGATATTACTGAACCCCCTGTCACGTAGAAGCTGAACAATCTGCTCGCCAAAAGCTTCGTTGATCTCGAAAAAAAGTAAGCACTTAGGCTCAAGGTGAGTTAAACTAAAATCGGCTATAACCCGGTAAAACAATAGCGGGTCTTGTTCCGGAACAAATAAGGCGGTATGCGGTTCAAAATCCGTTACATTCTGGTGCATTTGCTTTTTGTCGAGCTGTGTAACATAAGGTGGGTTAGAAATAATGACCTTAAATTTTGGCAGGCTTACAGATGCCTTATTATTGAGTATATCGACCTCCAAAAAATTTATAGCAGTTTGATTAAATATAGCATTCTCTTTTGCCGTTTGAAGGGCACCTGGCGAGATGTCTATTGCAGTTACTTCTATTTCGGGCAGATTCTTTTTCAGGCTGATGGCAATACAACCGGATCCTGTACCGATATCCAGCAGGTTTCCTTTTGCCTGATGCCCTATGCTTAATGATTCAATTACCCAATCCACCAATTCCTCTGTTTCCGGCCGGGGTATCAAAACATTGGAATTTACGCTAAACTTGAGGCCAAAAAATTCAGTGTGCCCGATAATATATTGTATCGGCTTGCCGGTTTTAAGTTCGGCTAACAACTGGTATATCTCTGCTGATTGATGATCCGCTAACCTGGTTTCGGGAAAAGCCATCATCTTCGAAGTTGAAAAGCCCATAACAGATTCAAGCGCTAGTTTGGCAATAGATACGGCCTCATTACTGTCATAATGCAGTGATAGTTCGCTTTTGAATAACAATAAAACTTCTTTAATAGATGACATGGGGTAAAAATAGTGATTTGTTCATTAGTGATTGGTTGAACTGTGATTTGTTACCCTGTTAATTAGTGATTAATTAAGGTGTCAAAAATTCAATGATTAACTGGTTAACCAATCACAAACTACTAACTTAGCCCCATGTCTGCACACGAACCATACATGCGGCGTTGCCTCGAACTTGCAGCCCTGGGAATAGGCCAGGTAAGTCCTAACCCGATGGTTGGGGCAGTTATTGTGCATGATGGTGTAATAATAGGCGAGGGGTATCATCAGCAATATGGGCAGGCACATGCCGAAGTTAACGCGATAAACCAGGTTTTACTGAAATATGAGAATGCCGCTGATTTGCTTCGAAACAGCGCAATCTACGTTTCGCTCGAGCCCTGCGCGCACCATGGAAAAACACCACCTTGTGCCGATCTTATCATAAAGCATCAGTTGCCTTTTGTTGTTGTAGGTTGCACCGATCCCTTTGAACAGGTTAACGGAAGCGGTATCAATAAATTACTTGCAGCGGGAATCAAGGTTACCTCAGGCGTATTACAGGAAGAATGCGAATGGCTTAACCGCCGGTTTTTTACCCGGGTTAAAAATAAAAGGCCTTATATCATTTTAAAATGGGCACAAACCGATGATGGTTTTTTTGCACCAGAAGATGGAAGTCAGTTTTGGATAACCGGTTCCGAATCACGTCAGTTGGTGCATCAATGGCGAACCGAAGAGGATGCTATTTTAGTTGGTAAGCATACAGCAGCGATAGATGATCCGAAATTGGATAGCAGGCTTTGGCCAGGCAGGTCGCCTAAAAGGATAGTGATAGACAGGAAACTGGAACTCCGAACTGACCTGAATTTGTTCGATCAAAGTACCGAAACGATCGTATTTAACGAGATCAAAACAGATGTTGTAGGGAAGATCAAATATATAGCGCTTGAAGATTTTGATCGGTTTGTTCCACAATATATTCTGTTTCAGCTTTACTTGCAGGATATCCAGTCTGTGATCATCGAAGGTGGGGCCTTTACCATAAATAGTTTTATCGAAGCCGGGTTATGGGATGAAGCCCGTATTTTTACCGGCAAGCCTATTTTGCATAAAGGAATAAAAGCTCCCCGGTTAGCGCAAATTGCATCAGAAGAGTTTACTTTTGCTGAAGATCATTTAGATATAGTGTACAATAAGCCCGTCAAGTAAATGTTTTATATCTTCCTGAGTATTTGTTGTAGCGTAACCGTTTCGGTGATGCTGAAATTAGCCCGTCGGTACCAGATCGATGTTTATCAGGCTATTACCTGGAATTACTCAGCTGCAATTATTTTAACCTGGTTATTTCTGCATCCTCATTTTGTTCAGGTTCAGGGTTCATCCGTAGTAACTTATTTGGCTTTAGGCTTATTATTGCCTGTCCTATTTTTATTTATCGCCGCTTCAATAAAGCAAAGCGGTATCGTAAAAACCGATGTTGCGCAACGACTTTCGTTGTTCATACCCGTACTATCGTCGTTTCTGCTTTTTAGTGAAAACGCCGATCTGGTAAAGATCATCGGTATTTCGGTCGGATTTTTAGCGCTGATATGTCTAATACCATGGAAGCAGAAAAACACTGTACGACGTAAATCTGCTTTTTCGTGGTTTTACCTGTTCATCATCTTTGTTGGCATGGGCCTTATTGATGTTTTGTTAAAACAGGTTGCTAAGGCAAATAACCTTGCTACTTCGCTATTTATCGTGTTTTCTCTGGCATTCACCGTGTCCTTGCTTGGACTTTTGTACCAGGTAAGTACAAAACGTATGCGTTTTTCCTGGCCCCACATCCTGATCGGCTGGACGCTGGGTGCTGCAAATTTTGGCAATATTTTATTTTTCATTAAAGCGCATCAGGCTTTGGCGGCCAGACCATCCTATGTTTTTTCGTCGATGGATATAGGAGTTATTCTTCTTGGCGCAGGTGTAGGCGTAGCTGTATTTAAAGAAAAGCTTAGCTGGTTGAATATTTCGGGTATTGTGCTTGGCTTAATTGCCATATTGATCAATTCATTTCATGATTCGCTGATACATCTCGTTTCCGTTATTTTCTGATGCTTTTTGATGATACTTACCTTACTATTGCAGGCCCGGCTGAAGGCATTTTCCGCGACAGGGGTAGTAAATTCATGGGATTTGCTTTCCCAACAACTGAACAGTCGGAGATAAAATCTATTGTTGCCAATTTGCAAAAAGATCATCCCAAAGCCAACCACCATTGCTGGGCAGCGCGCTGGACCACCGACAAATCGGTATTTCGTTTAAATGACGATGGTGAGCCTTCCGGAACTGCCGGCAGACCAATCTTAAATACTTTGCTTTCGCGAAATCTAACCAATACAGCAATTGTAGTGGTAAGGTATTTTGGTGGCACATTACTTGGTGTTCCGGGCCTGATTAACGCCTACAAAACTGCTGCCGAAGCTGCACTTGATAATTCCCGGGTAGTAGAAAAGACACTTAATGATGTATATACGCTCTCATTTGAATATCTGCAGATGAATGATGTTATGCGTTTGGTCAAAGATGAAAACCTGGAAATACTCTCACAGGCTTTTGATAACCAATGTCAGCTTAACGTTTCGGTACGAAAAATGCAGGTGAATCATTTTCTGGCTAAGGTGGAAAAATTAACACTCGTTAGTGCAAAATACGGCTATTCGATCTAAAAACCACTGCTTTTTGTAAAGTAGTCTGAAGCTTAAATTATTCGTTTTTTGCGCACCATTTGAGGTATAAATCCGTATTTTCGTCGGGTATGGAATCTTTCGAGATCAATAAAGAAGATCTGGAGCGCATTAAAAATGCGCTCAATGGCGATGATGCTGAACTGGAACTTGTTCTGGCAGATTATCATGCGTCCGAGATCGCCATACTTTTTGAACGACTCCCCCTTGAAGCGCGCGAACGCATCATTAATATCCTGCCCACAGAAGAAGCTTCTGATGTAATTTCAGAAATGAACGAGGAGCAGGATCCCGGTGAACTCTTGATCAGCCTGACCCCTGAAAAGCGATCTGAAATTGTCGAAGATCTGGACTATGACGATGCAACCGACATCATTTCGCAGCTGGATGAAGATGAGCAAAAGGAGATATTAGGCGATATCGACGAAGAAGATGCATCCAATATCCGTACGCTTTTAAGTTACGACGAAGAAACCGCCGGTGGTTTGATGAACACATCCATTATCAAGGTTAATATTGATATGGACAAAATGACGGCCATCGACGAGATCATTCGTCAGTCTGAAGAATTAGAAGAGTTCAATACGATATATGCTGTAGATAGTGAGAATATCTTAAAAGGCATTTTATCTATCAAATCAATTCTGAAAGCCCATGCCAATACCTGGGTGAATACGCTGGTAAACCGCGAGTTTGTATTTGTTAAAGCAGATCTTGACCAGGAAGAGGTAGCAAAACTATTTTCGCAGTACAACCTGACAGCTATACCGGTAGTAGATGATCAGATGAAATTGCTCGGACGCATTACGGTGGATGATATCATCGATGTAATGGAGGAGGAGAGCACTGAGGACATCTTGAAAATTTCGGGTGTATCGGAAGACGAAGAATTGAGTGGTACCTGGATCGCTGCCGTAAAAAGCCGTTTACCCTGGCTTGTCATCAATTTAGGAACGGCCTACCTTGCAGCTTCTATTATCAGGCAATTTGATGCTACAATTGGTCAGCTAACAATTATTTCGGCTTATATGACCATTATCGCAGGTATGGGTGGTAACGCAGCTACACAGGCGCTTGCAGTAACTGTAAGGCGTATATCTTTGAGCGACCTTACTGACCAGCAGGCCTATAACACCGTTATCAAGGAATTTTTGGTTGGCCTGGTCAATGGTGCTGCTAATGGCCTGATTGTTTTTGCTATTGCTTTGATCTATGATGCAAGTTTCAAACTGGGTATCGTTTTGTTCTTTGCCATGACCGGCAACCTTATTATAGCCGGTTTAACGGGCGCATCTATACCGCTGGTTTTAAAAAGGTTTGGAATAGATCCGGCCGTGGCTTCGTCTATTATTATTACAACTTTTACAGATTGTGCCGGATTCCTGCTGCCACTTTGGTTGGCAACCCAGATCATTCTGAAACATCCACACTAAAAAACAAATCCTTTATTATAAATTTGAAGGCTGAATACAAGACCTATGTCAGAACTAAGAAACAACTGGACCAAAGAAGAAATTGCTGAAATTTACCATCGACCATTGCTTGACCTGGTATATGAGGCAGCAACGATACATCGTGAGAATAAGGACTATGCCGAGGTACAGATCAGTTCACTGATTTCGATCAAAACCGGCGGCTGCCCCGAAGATTGTGCTTATTGCCCGCAGGCTGCACGCTACAATACCGGTGTGGATGTGCATGCCATGATGCCAAAAGATGAAGTTATTGCCGCCGCAGAAAAAGCGAAGGCGGGTGGCGCATCAAGGCTTTGCATGGGTGCCGCCTGGCGCGAAGTGCGCGATAACCGCGATTTTGACAAAGTTATAGATATGGTGAAAGCAGTGAACGAACTTGATATGGAGGTTTGCTGCACCCTTGGTATGCTTACCGAATCGCAGGCGCAGCGGCTTGCGGATGCCGGCTTATATGCATACAATCATAACCTTGATACTTCAGAGGAGGACTACAAACGTATTATAACCACGCGTACCTATGATGATCGGTTAAAAACACTCGAACATGTACGTAAGGCAAAAATCACGGTTTGCAGTGGTGGTATCATCGGTTTGGGAGAAACGGTAGAAGATAGGATTTCTATGCTGAAAACGCTCTCAAATTTACCTAAACACCCGGAGTCGGTTCCAATTAATGCTTTGGTGCCTATAAAGGGTACACCGCTGGCCGATCAGGCCCGCCTGCCGATATGGGATATGGTCCGGATGATAGCTACTGCCCGTATCATCATGCCAAAGACAGTAGTGCGCCTTTCTGCAGGCAGAACTGAAATGACAACCGTAGAGCAAGCGTTTTGCTTTATGGCGGGTGCCAATTCGATATTTGCAGGAGATAAATTACTTACCACACCTAACCCGGCCTTTGATACTGATATGGCCATGTTCGAACTACTCGGCCTAAAACCGAGGGCAGCTTTTAAAAATGGTAAACCGGGGCAACAAGAACGTGTGCAGGAATACATCAACCTTGAAGCGAACTGATTTAGCTTCGGTTCGCATAGTTAAATTTCATGTGAATTGCCGGCTGCTGTTTATCCAATTAATTAAACATTAGCGCCCATCAGCCAGCGCCAGGCCCAGCGGGTAGCAGTGTTAAATCCATTCCAGCTATCAACAAAGCTGATGATATCCTTTAAACAGTTCTGTGTGAACTTTTCCTTATAATTCCTTTTGGCCAGCTGGTAGGCTAATGCCGGGTTGCTTATCCCAACTCGTTGGTAGATCTCCTTTTTAACATACAGGGTTCGTAAAAAGTAGATGTTGAATAGTACGACGAAACTGTAAACCGTTCGGCGGATAAAACCTGCTTTGGCTGTGAATTTTGCCAGCATATCTTTGGTGAAAAGGATGTGACGCCCTTCCTCTATTTGATGCAACTCGAACACTTTACGCAACAAACTGTATGTTCTCGGATCTTTCCTTGCGTAATTTCCATAGCGGTCTGAAACCATTTCAATAGACAGACTACCCATAAACAGACAATCAACAGGCAAGAGTTTCGTGGTAATATTGCCGATAATGCGGTGGCCAGGGCTTATTTTTATAGGCTTCCCTTCAAGCTTTAAAATAGACCGGCTAAACATTTCCTGATGTCTGAATTCCTCGATAAGTTCGCGTAGCAGAAATTGATATTCCAGATTATCTGGCGAAAGTCCCATGATGTATTTATTCATGAACAAACAGAATAATCCTTCTCCCCATGCATAGGAGTACATTACCTGAACTACCTCATGCCTGCCCAATTCAAGTTTCTGACGCAGATCAAGTGTTTTATATATTTCGGTACCCTCCAGCGAATTCAAATGCTCGGGGAGAAAATATTCGTCTGCACCGATCGGATTTTCCCATGGTATATAGCTTTCGGGCAGAAGCGGGCGATCCCTGCTGATACTGATCAGGCGTATTAGTTCATCGGCATCCATTTTACACTGCTATTATCATTGAAAAGTAAAAACGCGCAAACAGCAAACCAAGATACTAAGTTAACACGTTATTTAAGCGTGATAAGGTTTAGGTTGGTTCCGGTTTAATAACCGGAACAGGCCCCTGCTGCCAGGCGGGGGCTTTTTTTATATAGCACCAGCAAATGATAATATTTTATTAACCCAGAAAATATTTTACCAAACGGTAAACGGGGTAAGTTACAAGCGGAGCCGCAATGATATCAACTGTATAATGAGCGTGTTGAATTACGAGCAAAATAGCCACTGTAATGGTTGCCAGGGTAGCTAAGATCTTATCTGCTTTAGATTCAAGGCAAAGAATGCTAAGAAATAATACCGAAGTGTGCCCCGAGAAAAACAGGTCTTTCGTAATGGTGCTCTCACCATAAAATATTCCGGTGATTGGATCCTTTAAAATAACAAGCCCTACGGGCGGGTCAAGCGGTATCAGCGTGATGGTTAACACGCGAAGCATACAAACAAAAAGGAATGTCCAAACGTAAGTAATGTAAATGGTTGGCTTTTGAATACCTTTCCAAAGTGCATACAGCCCCCAGCCCCAAATAACTGTAAATATCCCCCAGGAAACATTGTGTGGAGTTACCGATGCAAGCACCCAGTCATTGATCACTGGTCCGGTTCTTTTTTGTATAGTATTAAAAAAAGTAGGAAGCATGCAGGAAATGATCGTCATCAAAAGTGTCCCGATAATGATTTGGGTCCTTTGAAGTGACGAACTCCAGGTTTGTTTCCAGTTGTTTTTTAATACTATGGTAAAAGTCTTCGGCACGCGGTTTTAAACTTTGATTCGGGGATGCAAAAGTAGCAAACAAAATTGAATGTTAAGTTTTCTTTAGGATAAAATTAATTATTTGTAATGAAATAAAACTGTAGAGATTATGAATTTTACCCGATCCGGATATTTTTATAATGAAAATACGGCCTTTTTATTGCCGGGATCAATGCGCTGACAAAGCAAATGGCAATAAAACAAGAAAAAAGTACTGGCTGTAAAATAGCCTTTTTGCGCTAAAAAAAGATGCAGATGGAACTAAGTAAAGGGGAGGAGAGCAATGACCGTAGCGCTTGCTTCATAAATCGCTTAAAAACGCATATGGTATCAATCGTCCAGTTCGCGACAGTCAAACCCGGCATTTTGCAGCAGGGATTCGATATAGTGTGTATTTAAACCGTTTGATTCTATCCTTAATATGTTGTCGCAATCGTCCAGATCGAAATTCCAGTTCAATATAGAAGGAACAGAAATAAGCAAGGACCTTACCTTGCTTACTTCTGTTCTTTTACGCACGTTTGTTTTGAAAATTAATATCTCCATTGCAAATATGTTTTTTGCTAAAATCAGCTTTTATAATTTAACGACCTCGCTAAGTTTGATCAGGATTTAATGTTTGTATCCTCATCTGCTTTTTGAGGCTCGGTCCCAGCAGTTTGTTCCCAGTATTGGTGACCAAACCTGCCGCCCCATTTACCGCAACGTTCGCGCATTTGTTCGCGAAATTGTTGTTGTTCCTCAGGACTCATGTTTTTAAAGCGTTCCATTTTATGACGCATCCAGGGGGCGCCACCGCGACCACCTTTGGGGCCAAAGCCGAAAAATATCTTGCTGAGTGCCAGGAGTCCGGCAGCTTGCCAGAAGCTGATAACACCCAGGTGGAAAATATCCGGCATTAATGCGTTCCATAGCAGCATCACAATATAGCTAACCAGGGCAATGCCTCCTACTACCAAAAATGGTATAAATATTAATTTTTTTCTGAAACCGGCCCTGTTTCGGTAATCCGGGTTTCCATATGTTGTATTTCTCATTTTTTAATTTTTAATAATCTGTTAACTCTACATGCAATTGTTTTAGCCTTTTGCGCAAATGGACCACGGCGTAACGCTTTCTCGAGACCAGCGTTTGCACGTTTTCGCCAGTGCGTTCGGCTATTTCATTAAAGGGAATTCCATCAAGCTCCTGCCATATAAATACCTGCCGTTGTTCCTGCGGCAACTCATCAAGTGCTAAAAATAACTGCTCCCAGAATAGATTGCGGATATATTCAGTTTCAGGCGTTGTGCTTTCAGTGAGTAATATCTCTCTAAAATCCGGCCCACCTTCTTCGTCATTTTCATCGCCGATATTGAGGTCGAAAAGTTCTTCCGTTTTTTTCCTGCTTTTATCTATGATCTTGTTTCTGGCAACACGGTAAAGCCAGGCTCCGGTTTCTTCTATTGGTTCGGCATTTACTACCGCACTTAGCTGGTACCAAACATCCTGCAGAATGTCTTCAGCATCTGCATCGCTTTTTACCCGTTTACGGATAAATCCCAACAAACCCTTACCATACGATTTGATAGCCTGTATGATATGATTTTGTTTTTCCTGGGGCATTGCAGCGGTGATCAATGTTTTTCTCCTTTAAAGGTATAGACGAACAGGCTCAGAAAACATTTTAAAAAAAATAAAATTATTGGATATGCGGATAAATTGCCCAATGTTCGTGCATTTGGACTATTTTAGAGGGGTACGATCTGTTGTAAGATATTTATTGCAAAAAACTTGCTTTAGCAGGCTAACATAGCCCGGTATGGTTGTTTTGCCGGCTTGGGCCGAAGTATGGTTTGTTTTAGATCGCTATATAAATTAAAATCCACTGCATCATATGATCCAATTATGAGCGATAAGAACAAAACTACCTTTATCCCGATGCTATATATCAAACATGAAGAGGGGTTAGCAGCTATTGAGTTTTATAAACGGGCCTTTGGAGCAATATTATACCGTAGTTTTAGCAATGATGATGGCAGTATCCACGTAGCCGAACTTGAAGTTGAAGGCGTGGCTTTCCGTTTTCACGAAGAAAAACCTGCCGGAGGCGAAGCAAGTCCACGATCTATTGGTGTAACAACCTGTGGTATACATCTTAGGGTAGCCAACCCCGACAATCTGATGAAACAAGCAATTGCGGCCGGTGCTTCAGAAATTACGCCGATGCAGGATTATTTCTACGGCTACAGGCATGGCGAACTTTTAGATCCATTCGGACATCATTGGACGCTTGAGAAAGTGATCTGAACGATCAGTTCCTCATATTGATATACTGCAAAGGCTGACCAAAATCTTCCTTACGGCACAATGCAATTACGGCCTGCAGATCGTCGATCTTTTTAGCCTGTACACGTACCTGTTCATCCATTATCGAAGCTTGTACCTTTAAACCGCTTTCTTTTATCTTCTTGACAATTTTAGACGCTGTTTGCTTATCAAGCCCCTCTTTGATCTTGATCTCTTTGCGGAGCATATTGCCAGAGGCGTATTGTTCTTTACCATCATCCAATACAGAAGGATCGATACCTTGTTTAACCATTCTACCTATAATAGCGTCTTTTATCGCTTTCAGCCGCATGTCGTTTTCGGTGACAATGGTTATCTCGTTGCTTTTTTTATCCAGGTCGATCGTGCTTTTAGAGTCGTGAAAATCGTAGCGATTGAGTATCTCTTTTTTTGCAGTATTGATGGCGTTATCCAATGTCTGGCCGTCAATTTTACTTACGATATCAAAAGTTGGCATATAGTAGCGGGTTTACAATGTAAACATAAGCAATTTAGTTAATTGGTTAATTGGTGATTGTTTTATTGTTGGAACGTTGTAAAGTTAGAAGGTTGTAATGTTGCAATGTTGGAAAGTTGTAATGTCTCATTACTTCTATCTACAAACGGCCCGATGTGTAACCCAATACCTTATGCCCAATACCTAATCCCCAATCCCCCAATAAAAAGCACTATTTAACGCTTACTTAATATTATCTTAACAAATAAATAGGCAGTTTTGTAGCTAGTGGCTTGTATAGCCCAATTATATGGATGTTAAAAAGATACCTTTAATAAACAGAGAGATCAGTTGGTTGTATTTTAACGATCGGGTTTTACAGGAAGCCTCAGATCCTACAGTGCCATTGATTGAAAGAGTACGCTTTCTGGCCATTTTTTCGTCCAATCTTGATGAGTTTTACCGGGTTCGTGTGGCAACCATGAGCCGTTTGGCAAACCTGAATGAAAAAGCTAAAGAAGTACTGGGTTATAATCCTAAAAAGATACTGAGCCAGATAAAAAATATTGTAGTTAAACAGGAACGTAAGTTTAACAATCTTTACGAGAACATCATCATTAAGCAGCTTGCCGAAGAGAAAATATTTATACTCAATGACAAGCAGCTAAACGTAACCCGAGGTGCCTTCGTGAAAAGCTATTTTCGTGACAGGGTTTTGGCAACATTGGTGCCTATCATGATCGATGATGCGCAACCTTTTCCTGAATTGCGGGACCGTGGTATTTACTTTTTTGTTAAGCTCACTAAAAATCAAAAATCCCGATATGCGCTTATTGAGATAAGGGATAGCTTGTCGCGTTTTTTAGTCTTACCCGAAACTAATAAGCTTAAATTTATAATTCTGGTCGACGATATTATCCGTTATTCGCTCGAAGATATCTTCTTTATTTTCGATCACGACAACATTGAAGCCTATTCGATCCAGCTTACCCGCGATGCTGAATTAGACCTCGATAAAGTAGTTAGTGAAAAGTTTATTGATGCCCTGTCGAAAAGCTTACAAAAGCGAAAAAAGGGCAGACCCATGCGCTTACTCTACGATAGCGAAATGCCGGTGGAAATGGTTAGCTATCTGGTAAAAAAGATGGGGCTTCATACCGAGAACCTGATACCCGGTAACAGGTACCTTAATTTCAAAAACTTTATATCGTTTCCTAATGTAGGCAGGCCCGAGTTGGAGTATCCGCCTTACCCGGCATTACCAGTTCCCGGCCTGTCGTTTGGAAAGAGTTTGATCGGTATGATCGCTATAAAAGATTATCTTGTAAGCACGCCTTATCAATCATACGATTATGTGATCCATTTTTTGCGCGAAGCAGCTATCGATCCAAAGGTAAAGGAGATATCAATAGCGCTTTACCGACTGGCCGACCATTCGCATGTTATTCATGCACTCATCAATGCCGCCAAAAATGGCAAAAAGGTGAATTGCCTGGTTGAATTGCGTGCACGCTTTGACGAAGAAAATAACATAACCTATAGTAGTCGTTTGCAGGAAGAAGGCGTAAATGTGCTTTACGGTGTGCCTAATTATAAAGTACATTCCAAAATATGCCTGGTAACCCGAACTGAAAAAGGACGTGCAGTTAATTATGCCTGCCTGTCGACGGGAAATTTCAACGAAAAGACTGCGAAGATTTATGCCGATCATACCCTTTTCACGGCTAATAAAAAGCTAACAGACGATCTGGTAGAGGTTTTCAGGGCGCTGAAAATAAATACGCTGGCAAAGGGACTAAAGCACTTGATCGTCTCGCCGATAGACTCCAGGCCAGCTATTTATAAGTTGATCGATAATGAAATAAAAAATGCCCGGGCCGGTAAGAAAGCCTATATGATATTGAAAATGAATAGTCTTGCCGATGAGCAACTCATTACTAAGTTATACCAGGCAAGCAGTGCAGGAGTAAAGATAAGTATGATAGTAAGGGGTATGTGCTGCCTGATACCAGGCGTTAAAGGTTTTAGTGAAAATATTGAAGTGATCAGTATCGTAGATAAATATCTTGAACATGCCAGGGTGCACATTTATTGCAATGGCGGCAACGAGCTTATATACCTAACCTCTGCTGATTTTATGACCCGTAATATTGATAATAGGGTGGAAGTTGGTTATCCGATCTATGATCCGGAAATCAAAAAAGAGATCAGAGATATTATCAATATTCAATTAGGCGATAATACCAAAGCACGGGAGATCAACATTCAAAATAATAATAAATATCATAAAACAAAAAGTGTAACGCCGTCGCGTGCTCAGATAGATATTTATAACTACCTCAAAAATAAAAGCTGATACAAATTGAGATACGCTGCCATCGACATAGGGTCGAATGCTATAAGACTGCTTATAGCTGATATAATTGAAAATAACGGATCGGTTTCTTTTAAAAAGAATACCCTGGTTAGGGTGCCTCTCCGGTTAGGCGATGATGCATTTATTGAACAGCATATTTCAGAGCGTAAAGCCGAAGATCTGCTTAAAGCCATGCGAGCTTTCCGGAACCTGATGGATGTGTATAAAGTGAGCGATTATCTTGCGTTTGCAACTTCTGCTATGCGTGAGGCAAAGAATGGGCAGGTAATTGTTGAGGCGATAAAAAATACTGCGGAAATCGACCTCGAGATCATCAATGGTCAGAAAGAGGCACGGATTATTTATGCAAACCATTCCGAAAACAACATTGATAAAAGCAAAAATTTCCTTTATGTTGATGTAGGAGGCGGCAGTACCGAGTTATCGTTATTTGCCGATGGTAAATTGTTCGCTTCGCGCTCATTCAATATTGGAACGATCCGTATTCTGGATAATCAGGATAAAGATGAAACCTGGCAGGAAATGCGTGATTTTGTACGCGACAACACAAAGTCATTTAAAAACCTGAATGGAATTGGTACCGGGGGAAATATCAATAAGCTTTACAAAATGTCGGAAGAAAAAAATGGCACCCCGCTTAGCTTCCTTAAATTAAAATCGCTTTATAATTATTTGAATTCGTTTTCGCTTAAAGATCGTATCAATGTGCTTGGTATAAATCAGGACCGTGCCGATGTAATTATACCCGCCTGCGAGATATTTTTATCGGTGATGAAATGGGCGAACATGAAGAATATTTACGTGCCAAGTGTTGGCTTGGTAGACGGTATAATTCAGCTACTTATCGAAAAAAATCTGCAGTCTGCCGATTAAAAAATTATTAAAAATTTGTTTAGTAATTAGAAAAGTATCTCTACATTTGCAATGCCCTCTCATAGGGCATGTTTTTCATAGGTAGATGTAGGGTCGAGTACTTGTTATTCGGCCCTTTTTTGTGCCCTTAACTTTAATGCCTACCTTTGTCAGGTACATGAAAAGAAAGATCGTAATTGCAGTAACAGGGGCCAGTGGGGCGATTTATGCAAAGTTATTATTGGAAAAACTGCAAACGCTGGAAGCGCAAGTAAACGACCTGTCTATCGTAATGTCTGACAATGCTAAGCAGGTTTGGGAATATGAGCTGGGAAATAAAGCATACGAGCATTTACCTTTTAAATTCTACGCCAAAAATGATTTCATGGCACCGTTTGCCTCCGGGTCGGCACGCTTTGATACCATGGTGATCGTTCCCTGTTCAATGGGCACCCTTGGCCGAATTGCCAGCGGTGTTTCAGACGACCTGGTTACCCGTGCCGCTGATGTGATTTTGAAAGAACGTCGTAAATTGATATTGGTAGCACGCGATACGCCCTTAAATTTGATCCATATCCGCAATATGGCTACCGTAACTGAAGCAGGCGGTATAATTTGCCCTGCTGTACCTTCTTTCTACAGCCAACCAAAAACCATAGAGGATGTAGCCATGACCGTAGTTAACCGTATCATAGATCTGATTGGTTTGGAACATGATAGTTACAGGTGGAGCGAGGAGTAGGGTGTTAGGTATTAGATATTAGGTATTAGGTATCAGTTATTGGGTAGCAGTTATTAGGTATCGGGTATTAGGCATTGGGACTTTTGTTGCTGGAAGCATTAAAACCTTCCAACCTTCCAACTTTACAACTTTCCAACCTCATAACAACAAAACAATCCCACAAAAATCCTAACTTTGCATCCTGAAAATGAACAAGAAAGTTGCATTTTATACTTTGGGGTGTAAGCTCAATTACTCGGAGACTTCGACTATAGGCAGGCTATTTCAGAAAGCCGACTTTGATATTGTTGATTTTACCAATACACCCGATGTATTTGTGATCAATACCTGTTCGGTTACTGATCATGCCGATAAGAAATGCAGAAAAGTAGTAAAGGAAGCGCTGAAAATTTCGCCGGGTGCTTATGTAACTATAGTTGGCTGCTACGCGCAACTGAAGCCACATGAAATTGCTGAAATACCTGGAGTGGATATGGTATTGGGTGCTGCTGAGAAATTTCTGATCGTTGACCATATCAAAGACCTCACCAAGAACCCGAAGGCATTGGTATACAACCAGCCGGTTTCGGAGGCAAACCAATTTATTTCTTCTTATTCCTTTGGCGACCGTACGCGCACCTTTTTAAAAGTGCAGGATGGTTGCGATTATTCTTGTACCTTCTGTACCATACCTTTGGCACGCGGGGCCAGCAGGAGTGATACCATTGAAAATGTTTTAGAACAAGCCAGGCAAATAGTAGCTTCCGGCATTAAAGAAATAGTGCTTACAGGTGTTAATCTGGGCGATTTTGGGATACGTGAAGGCAAAAGGGAAGATCGCTTTTTTGATTTGGTTAAAGCTTTGGATACGGTAGATGGTCTTGACCGGATCCGCATCTCCTCGATAGAACCAAACCTGCTTTCGGATGAAGTTATTGAATTTGTGGCTGCTTCAAAGCGTTTTGTGCCTCATTTTCACATACCCTTACAATCAGGATCTAACAAAATACTTGGTTTGATGCGCAGGCGTTATAAGCGCGAGCTTTATGCCGATCGCGTTGCAAAAATAAAGGCGCTGATGCCCGATTGCTGTATCGGAGTGGATGTTATCGTAGGTTTCCCGGGCGAAAACAGGGACGACTTTTTGGATACCTATAACTTTTTAAATAGCCTGGATATCTCATATCTGCACGTATTTACGTATTCGGAAAGGGAAAATACACCAGCGGCAGAAATGTCAGGTACTGTGCCTGGTTCTACGCGCGCTGAACGGAGTAAAATGCTGCATATCCTTTCTGAGAAAAAGCGGCGTGCCTTTTATGAATCGCAATTAAATAAAGCTGCAGAGGTATTGTTTGAAGCGGATATTAAAGAGGGCTTTATGCATGGTTTTACCCGAAATTACGTAAAAGTTAAAGCAAAATATGATCCTGTATTGGTGAACGAAATTAAAAAAGTTCATCTGACCAATATTTCGCCCGATGGCGACGTTGAAATTACCGAAGCTGAAGAACTTCTGGTTCATTAAATTGATATTTATCTCAAAACCCAATCCATGTTTCCTACGCTAAGTTCGATAATCCTGTATTTTACCGGTTGGAATATCCCGCTTCCTGTCAACACCTTTGGCTTGTTTGTTGCTTTTGCATTTTTTGCAGCCTATTGGGCATTTGACAAAGAGTTTAAACGTAAAGAGAAACTGGGCTATATTCATCCATTTCAAAAAAATATAACTATTGGCGAACCTGCGTCGATACAGGAATTGGCCATAAATGGCGTATTTGGTTTCCTGCTTGGCTTTAAGCTGGTCGACATGGCATTCCATTATCACGAGCTTATAGATGATACCCAGGGTTTTTTACTTTCTGCCCGTGGTAATTGGATCGGTGGAATAATTGGCGCTGCTCTTTTTGCTTACTGGGCTTATTATGAAAAAAAGAAAACGCAATTACCCGAACCTAAAGAACAGGAAGTTACGGTACATCCTTATGAACTGATGGGTAATATCCTGCTGTGGGCGGCTATTGCAGGTTTTTTCGGTGCAAAACTCTTTAATGCTTTAGAGAATTGGGACGAATTCATGAAAGATCCCGTTGGGATGCTGATTGGCTTTGCCGGCTTAACCTTTTATGGCGGACTTATCTGTGGAGGCGCGGCAGTACTGTATTATGTCAATAAACATGGTATCAAACCGCTGACAATGCTTGATATAGGTGCACCAGGTATGATGCTGGCTTACGCCGTTGGTCGCATTGGTTGCCAGATGGCTGGTGATGGCGATTGGGGTATTGTAAATTTGCAACCCAAGCCTCATTTGCTGGGATGGTTACCTGATTGGATGTGGAGCTTTACTTATCCGCATAATGTTAACAGTGAAGGCGTGGCGATACCCGGATGCGGTGGTTTGAAATTTTGCAGCGAATTACCCCAGGGCGTGTTTCCAACCCCATTTTATGAGACCATTATTTGCCTTATATTATTTTTTATCATTTGGAAGATTCGACCCAAAGTGAAAATACCAGGCGTTTTATTCGGCATTTATATGGTTTTCGCTGGCGTTGAGCGTTTCTTTATTGAGTTGATCAGGGTAAATACCAAATACCACGTAGCAGGTATCCCATTTACTCAGGCCGAATTGATCTCGATATTATTGGTGATAGGCGGTGCAGTACTCATAGCTCCTGCTTTGCGCCCAAACAAAAATGCCAATGCCAATGGCTGATAAAACACGGACAACTAAACTGGCAAATAACGAGGTACTTCGCTTTATTTTTTCTGCTGGAACAGCATTTCTGGTAGATATATTGGCTTTCCATTTGCTCTACCATTACCTGCTTTTTCATGAATCTTATTTTTTTGCTTCTTTCACGCTAAGCAATTACACGCTTTGTTTGGCAATTTCTTTTTTCCTTGGGGTGGTAGTTAATTTTTTGATCACCCGTTATCTGGTGTTTTACCAATCGAGTTCGCGGCCTTCAAAACAGTTTGTTCGTTTTGTCATGGTAGCAATCATAGGGTATTTTGCTAACCTGGCGGTGATCAGGTTTTTGATCGAAAAGCTGCATCTAAACCCTGATATATCCCGTATCACAGCCGCTTTGAGCTTGTTTTTTGCCAGCTTTTTTATTCATAAGCTATTTTCATTCAGCTTAACTTTGCGACGTCATGAACCTTGAAAATATTACCCAACAGGTAGTCGAAATATCAAAAATTGCCGGTGATTTTATCCGACGCGAGCGACAAAGTTTTGATCCCGCCAAAATTGAATATAAAGGGCTTAACGACCTGGTGTCTTATGTAGATAAAGGAGCCGAAAAACTGATCGTTTCGGGCCTTGAAAAAATATTACCTGAAAGTGGTTTTATAACCGAAGAAAAAACCACAACCAAACTCGGCGAACGTTTTAACTGGATCATTGATCCATTAGATGGGACAACCAACTTTATTCATGGTGTACCTACTTACTCGGTTAGTATAGCGTTGAAGGAATATAATGAACTGGTAGCTGGCGTAGTTTACGAAGTAAACCTGGATGAATGCTTTTATGCCTGTAAAGATACTCCTGCTTATCTTAATGGCAGGGTCATCAACGTGAGTAATATCCCAACCCTGGCCGGAAGTCTTGTTGCCACCGGATTCCCTTATTATAATTTTGAGAAGCAAGCCGCCTATATTGAATTGTTCACCGAACTGATGCGCAGTTGCCACGGCCTTCGCAGACTAGGTTCGGCCGCCGTAGACCTTGTATATACGGCATGCGGACGATTTGAAGCCTTTTATGAATATAACCTTAATGCCTGGGATATTGCGGCAGGTGTAGTTATAGTTAGACAAGCAGGTGGCGAGGTCGTCAATTTCAAGGGTGGAAGCGAGGTGATCGAATCGCGTCAACTGCTGGCAACCAATGGCAGGATAACAGAGGAAATGCTGACCATGGTTCAGAAATACTTTTAATGCATTAAGGGCCAAAACCGGCGCAGTAAATACTACAGCGCCTCTGATACCACTTCTGTTACCTCAGGAACCATTCTTTTCAAAAGAGCTTCGATGCCGGCCTTTAGCGTAACTGTACTTGACGGACATCCACTGCACGAGCCGCGCAATTCAACGGTCACAACACCTTCGGTAAAGGATTTGTAGGCAATAGCACCGCCATCCTGCTCCACAGCCGGACGTACATAATCTTCCAATATCTGCTGAATTTTGATCTCGGCATCAGTACCTTCAAAAACAACATCAGCCTTTTCTTCAACCTGTGCCTTTAACTCAGATTCAACAGCACCTTTAACAAATTCCTTTAAGATCGGTTCAACGTCGGCCCATTCAGTTCCTTCTGTTTTGGTAACAGTAACAAAATTGCTGGCAAAAAATACGCCGTTAACAAACGAAAACTTATATAATTCTTTAGCGAAAGGAGAGCTTTCGGCACTTTCTTTTGTTGGATAATCTACACTGCCATTGATCAGCAACTTGTTCACAATGAACTTCATGGTTGCCGGGTTAGGAGTCGATTCTGTATATACGTTGATATTCATCTGATGCTATTAAAATTTAAAAGACAAAGTTATACAGGTTTTTGACTTTACAGCAGAACACCAGTAGTTTTGACGGCCTTGTGACGTTTTGGTGATTTGCTGCGCGTCAATTGCTGCGCGTCATTGGGTCAATTGCTGCGCGTCATTGGGTCATTTGCTTCGCGTCATTGAGTCATTTGTAAAAGCGACTTGCAAATCTGTGTAATCATCAAAATCACCCTAAATCTGTGATTCTAAAAGAAAGCGTCATTAGGCTTTAGGCATTTGTAAACGCGACTGGCAAATCTGTGTAATCATCAAAATCACCCTAAATCTGTGATTCTAAAAGAAAGCGTCATTAGGCTTTAGGCATTTGTAAATGCGACAGGCAAATCTGTGCAATCATCAAAATCACCCTAAATCTGTGATTTAAATACCGGTATAACTATAAGGACTAACCTGCCTGATCTCTGCTTTAACTGATTCACTTACCGCCAGCGTGTCTACAAAATCAGAGATAGTTTGGGCATTAATGCTAGCGTTGGTGCGGGTTAATTCTTTCAGGGCCTCGTATGGGTTTGGATAGCCTTCCCGGCGGAGTATCGTTTGTATCGCTTCGGCAACTACTGCCCAGTTGGCTTCCAGATGGGCGGTGATCACCGGTTCGTTCAATAGCAATTTATTCAGCCCTTTTAATGTCGATTTAATGGCGATCAAACTATGGGCTACCGGTACACCAATGTTTCTAAGCACAGTGGAGTCGGTTAGGTCACGCTGGAGGCGCGATACCGGTAGTTTAGCGGACAGATGTTCGAAAAGGGCATTGGCAATACCAAGGTTACCTTCCGAGTTTTCAAAATCGATCGGATTTACCTTGTGCGGCATGGCCGAGGATCCCACTTCACCTGCCTTTATCTTTTGCTTGAAATAGTTCATCGAGATATAGGTCCAGATATCCCGGTCAAGGTCGATCAGAATGGTATTGATGCGTTTCAAAGCATCGCATTGTGCGGCAAAGTTATCGTAATGCTCTATCTGTGTAGTAAATTGAGAGCGACTCAAGCCCAGTATATTATTAACAAAATGATTGCCAAATTGCTTCCAGTCGATATTTGGATAAGCCACATGGTGCGCATTGAAATTACCTGTAGCACCTCCAAATTTTGCCGAATAGGGGATTTGTGACAGCAAATGCAATTGCCCTTCCAGGCGCTCTACAAAAACCTGTATCTCTTTGCCCAAACGTGTTGGCGAAGCCGGCTGACCGTGGGTATGTGCCAGCATTGGGAGTTTTGCCCAATCGGCAGCATAGGATTTAAGTTGGTCCAAAAGCTCGTTGATAGCCGGCAGGTAAGTTTCGTTGATCGCCAGTTTAAAGGTATAGGGGATAGTAGTGTTATTGATATCTTGTGAGGTTAAGCCAAAGTGAATAAACTCCTTGTATTTTTCGAGGCCCAGTTTATCAAAATCTTTCTTGATAAAGTATTCAACTGCCTTAACATCGTGGTTGGTGATCTTCTCAATGTCTTTGATACTTTGGGCATCCTGCTCCGAAAAATTTTGATAGATGGCGCGTAACTTTTCTGATACATGATGGTCAAAATCGTGTAACTGTGGCAAAGGGAATTCGCAAAGCGCAATAAAATATTCGATCTCGACAAAAACGCGGTATTTGATAAGCGCATATTCCGAGAAGTAATCAGCCAGTTTTGCAGTAGCGTTACGGTAGCGACCATCAATGGGGGATATTGCTGTAAGCGGGGAAAGCGACATATAGAAAATTTTAGGCAAAGGTAACAAATCGTTACGGCATTGAAATAGGGTAGGTTCTTTGATATGGATTTGTCATCCGATTATAATTTCCCAAATGGAAACTTTGAAATCGAAAAATGTTTCCATAGTTTTGTTTCGTTATGTCAAATAGTCAAATAGAGCGGATAATTTCGGGCGGCGAGGATCTCTTTTTAAGGAGTGGCATCAAAAGCGTAACGATGGACGATATTGCCAGGCACCTGGGAATGTCTAAAAAAACCATCTACCAGTTTTTTAAAGATAAAAATGAACTGGTTTTGGCGCTGCTAAAGAAAAAGTTGAAGGAAGACGAAGAGAATATGGCGCTGATCATCAATAATTCGACCAATGTGATCGAAGAAATGATCACCATGATGAAGTGCCATGAGGAATTATTTTCAAAGATCAATCCTGCTGTCATCCACGACTTGCAAAAATACCATCCCGAAGCATGGAAGCAGTTCCAAAGTTTTAAATCGGAAGTAATGGTGAAAAAAATGGGCGATCTGTTGATTAAAGGGATCAACCAGGGATATGTGAGGCCCGAGATCGATGTTAAGGTTATAGCTAAAATGCATGTTAACCAAATAGAAATGGGTTTTAACCCCAGTATTTTTCCCGTGTCTGAATACAACATCTGGCAAGTACAAAAGCAATTTCTTGAACATTTTGCCTATGGTATTTGCACACTTAAAGGTTATAAAATGCTCGAACAGTATAAAAATAGAGATGACAAAACAAAAGCTTAATACTGGTGACATAGGGCTGTCACAACAGATTTAAATTTTTGTCGACCAAAGCACAAACAACAACTCAATATATATATGAAACGTTTATTCATCATACTATTACTTACCTCGATCGGCCTGGGGAGCTACGCACAGCAAACTGCACCCGCTGTCGGTCACAATTTTTCTTTACAGGATTGTATCAACTATGCTTATGAGCACCAGGATTCGGTAAAAAATGCAGCACTTGATGTAAAAAGTGCTGAATATAAAGTGAAGGAAACCATTGGTTCGGGTTTACCTCAAATCAATGGTACGGCAACATTTCAGGATTACCTGAGAACACCAACCTCTGTTGCTCCCAAAGGTTTGTTTACCGGCAACCCCGATTTTAATGCCCCATTGGTTGCATTCCCTGTTGGCGCGGTTAAGTATAATAATACTTATTCAGTAACAGCAAGCCAATTACTTTTCAGTGGCACGTTTCTGGTTGGATTACAGGCCGCGAAGACTTATAAAGAACTTTCGGAACGCAGTCTGGTTCGATCTAAAATTCAAACCAAGGTCAATATAACTAAAGCCTATTATCAGGTTTTGGTTAGCGATGAACAGGTCAGACTGCTTGATGCGAATATTTCCCAATTGAAATTGCAGCTTGACCAAACCATCGAGCAAAACAAACAGGGTTTTGTTGAGAAAATTGATGTCGACCGTTTGACCGTTCAGTACGAAAACCTCGTGACCAATCGTGCAAATATTGTAAGGTCTTTAGTGCTCAATGCTCAAATGCTGAAATTTCAGATGGGTATGCCTATAACAGAAGAGATCAATCTGACCGATAAATTAGAAAGCGTAAATCTTGATCAACACGCAGCTGATAAAATTGATACATCATTTTATCGAAGCAGAGTTGAGTATAATTTGCTTGAAACAAACGTAAGGCTGAACCAACTGGATGTGAAAAGCAAAATAGCAGCATTTTTGCCAACCTTTAGCGCAAACGCTGGATTTGCCGGTGTTTACCAGGAAAATCATATCAAATATTTGTTCTATCACCCGTATCCTTACAGTTTTATCGGACTGTCATTGAACATTCCAATCTTCAACGGAGGCCAGCGGACCAATCAGTTGAGGCAGTCGCAGATCAGTGTTGAAAAAGCTAAAAATGATTTATTCAATGTAAAAAATGCGCTTAGTTTAGAAGCAAGTGCAGCGCAGATCACTTTTACCAATAGCCTTGAATCGCTTAACACGCAAAAAAGAAGCCGCGAGCTTGCACAGGAAGTTTTACGGGTTTCAAAAGTGAAATACCAGCAGGGTGTAGGCTCCAGTATCGAAGTAACTCAGGCACAAACAGAGCTGGAAACTGCCGATAATCAATACATACAGGCTTTATATAATGCGTTGATCAGCAAGGTTGACCTTGATAAAGCATACGGACGAATTCAATAATCAGACACAACAAGCACAACAAAAAGAATATGAAAAAATTGTTATATATCCCGGCGCTGGTATTATTGGCAGCTTGCAGCAAGCCAACCGACAAAAAAGCGGAATTAGCCAACCTGAAAAAACAGGCAGCTGACCTTAATGCCCAAATAATTAAACTGCAAGGTGAAATTGGCACAACCGACTCTGTAAAATCGACCGATGTTGCGGAGCTGACACTAAAGCCTGTATCCTTTACAAGTTATGTTGATCTGCAAGGTAGTATTGATGCAAAAGATAACGTAATTGCCAACCCACAGGCACAGGGTGTGATCACTGCCATTTATATTAAGGCGGGCGATCATGTAAGTGCCGGCCAAACTTTGGTTCAACTGGATAACAGCGTTTTAAAACAGCAAATTGCCCAGGCAGAAACCCAGGCAAACCTTGCCAAAACATTGTTTGACCGTCAGAAAAACCTTTGGGATCAAAAAATTGGTACCGAAGTGCAGTTTCTGCAGGCACAGGCTAATTTGCAGTCGGTTCAAAAGCAAGTGGCTGCTTTAAAGCAACAGGCAGATCTGTACCGCATTGTTTCTCCAATAAGTGGAACGGTTGACCAGATGGACTTGAAATTGGGCCAGGCTGCTGCTCCGGGTGCCACAGCTATCAGAATTTTAAATACCGATTACCTGAAAGTGAAAGCCAATGTGCCTGAATCTTATGCTGACAGGATACACCAGGGCGACCTGGTAAAAGTTGTTATACCTGACGCGAACGATTCGTTGACTGCTAAAATTACTTTTGCAGCCCGTGCCATTGACGCAGCTTCACGCAGCTTTGCCATCGAGATACAATTACCCGGCAGTAGTAAGTTGAAACCAAACATGACTGCGGTTTTAAAGATTGCCGACTACAGCAAAAAGGATGTATTGGTTGTCCCTATCAATACTATTCAGAAATCAGAATCGGGTGATTTTGTATTTGTTGACGAAAATGGTATCGCTAAAAAGAAAGTTATTGTACAAGGCTCATCCTATGCAGGTAAAGCAGAGATAAAAAGCGGCTTGCAGCCAGGGGATAAATTGGTTACCAACGGTGCAAGTGAAATTGAAGAAGGCGATAAATTGAAAGTTTTGCAAGTGGTTAACTGAGCAGGTTAAAAACATTTCATGATGAAAGACATAGGAAAAGAATTTAAGCCCTCAAGTTGGGCAATAGATAATAAGACCGCGATCTACGTGATCATCGCGCTGATCACCATACTTGGCTTGCTGAGTTATAACCGCCTGCCGAAAGAAAATTTCCCGGATATCGCACAATCAAAGGTTTATATAACCACAGCATATCTGGGCCAATCGCCTCAGAATATCGAAACGCTGGTTACCAAACAGATCGAAAAGCAGCTGAAATCGCTTAAAGGTTTGAAAAAAGTAACTTCTAATACCCAGCAAAACGTTTCTATTATTACAGCAGAGTTTAATGCCAATATCGCCATTAAAGATGCAAAACAGGACGTTAAGGATGCGGTTGACAAAGCCAAACAGGATTTGCCTCAAAACGATAATAACTTGAAGGAATCGGTTATCTCGGATATAAACGTAGCCGACTTGCCAATTTTATATGTCAATATTTCGGGCGACTACGATTTGAAAAAATTAAAGGAATATGCCGATAACCTGAAGGATGATATTGAAGCCATGAAGGAAATATCCAAGGTTGATGAAGTTGGTGCTTTAAAACCCAACATTCAGGTTAATGTGGACATGAATAAAATGGCGGCTACCCAGGTAGGCTACAGCGATATCATTCAGGCTATTGGTAATGAGAATATCATTTCTACTGCCGGTACTGTAAAGACTGATGGCGTTCAACGTTCGATCGATATCAAAGAAGACTTTAAAAACGCAGATGAAGTAGCAGCATTGGTTGTAAGAAATCCTAGCGGTAAAGCAGTTTACCTGCGCGATATTGCCACCATAGTGGATGGTTTTCAGGACCAGGAGAGTTATGCCCGTTTAAAGACGAATGACAACGCTAATTTCAAAAATGTAATTACGCTCAATATCAGTAAACGTTCGGGCGAGAACCTGATCGAAGCATCTGATAAGATCTATGCATTGATCAAACTCAAGCAAAAAACGGTTTTCCCAAAAGGTTTGAATATAACGGTTACCGGCGACCAGTCTGATAAAACCAGAACTACTTTGAATGACCTGATCAATACCATCGTGATCGGCTTTATTTTGGTTACCATCATCCTAATGTTCTTTATGGGCAGTACTAACGCTATTTTCGTAGCCCTTTCGGTACCATTATCCTGCTTTATAGCATTTCTGATAATGCCGGTAATTGGTTTTACCCTGAATATGATCGTGCTTTTCTCCTTTCTGCTTGCCCTCGGTATTGTGGTGGATGATGCGATCGTGGTAATAGAGAATACCCACCGGATATTTGCCAATGGCAAAGTGCCGATCAAAGAAGCCGCGAAAATTGCAGCTGGTGAAGTATTCCTCCCTGTATTTTCAGGAACGATGACCACCCTGGCGCCATTTATTCCCCTGGCTTTCTGGAATAGTTTGATCGGACACTTTATGTTCTTCCTGCCGATTACGCTGATCATTACGCTATTGGCATCGCTGGTAGTAGCTTATATCATGAATCCTGTATTTGCAGTTGATTTCATGAAGCCGCATCACGAAGGTGAACATGATAATCCAAAATTCGATCGTAAAGTAATTCGTGCCCTCATTATTTTGGCGGTATTGGCAGTAGCTGGTTACCTGATCAATAAAGGCATAGGCAATTTTGTAGTGTTTGCAGCATTCCTTTACTTGCTCAACCATTTCTTTTTGTTACGTATCATCGATCGTTTCCAGAAGAATGCCTGGCCGCGTTTCCAAACCTGGTATGCACGTGTACTTGAACGGGCTGTACAAAGACCATGGCAGGTGTTACTTTCAATTATCGTTTTATTTTTCCTTACCATTGGGTTTGTTGCTGTGCGTAGCCCTAAAGTTGAATTTTTCCCGGCTGGGGATCCCAATTTTGCCTATATCTACGTTACCATGCCTATTGGTACAGATCAATCGTATACAAACAAAGTTGTGGCCGACCTGGAAAAAAAGGTAGCGAACGTAGTAGAACCAGATAAGGATATAGTAACTTCAATTATCTCTAACGTTTCTGTAAGCGTAACCGATCCTCAGGATGAAGATCAGGGAACATACTTTAATAAAGGTAAAATTACCGTTGCCTTTGCTGAATTCGGCAAAAGAAATGGTAAAGACACTAAGCTTGTCCTGCAACGAATCAGAAAATCTGTACAGGGCTATCCTGGAGCAAAAATTGCCATTGCACAGGAAAATGCGGGTCCGCCGGTACAA